>Ga0118677_10000817_pt1 | contig 67520 bp, 60 predicted proteins | sample AliMusrvi5mmetaG_FD_86154 | JGI IMG/M metagenome (GOLD analysis project Ga0118677, IMG submission 86154) | reverse complement strand
AGGATAAGATGAGCCGACATCGAGGTGCCGAACTCCGCCGTCGATATGAACTCTTAGGCGGAACTAGCCTGTTATCCCTAGAGTAGCTTTTGTCCGATAATCTCCGGCCGCATCTAATGCGGGCCGTCGGTTCACTTTGCTCTGCTTTCGCACCTGTTTGATATGTACATCTCACAGTCAAGCCAGCTTATGCCAATGCACTATCGCCACGGTTTCCACTCGCGGCTAGCTGACCTTAATAGGCTCCTCCGTTACTTTTTGGGAGGATAGCGCCCCACTAAAACTACCCACCAGATACTGTCACCACGAGTTTTTTCCTCGCAGGTTAGAATATATATTTTTAAAGAATGGTATTTCACTGACGGATCAACATCTCCCGAAAGAAACATCTCAAATCCTCCCATCTACGCTACGCAGCAAAAACATATACTCAATATCAAGTTGCAGTAAAGCTTCTAGGGTCTTTTCGTCTATCTGCAGGTAACCGGCATCTTCACCGGTACTGTATTTTCACCGAGCGATTCTCCGAGACAGTTACCCAGACATTACACTATTCAACGCGTCGGAATTTACCCGACAAGGAATTTCGCTCAAATATTCCTCAAATTTGGACTCTGTCTTCACCTTTTTATTGAATCTAAATAAATTCAGGTGCATAGTGTTGGTCTCTTGTTAACTATGATTGGACTAATTCTATATTTCTATAAAATCAGATAGCTTTTAATTGTAATGCTTTCTCTTGTTTATCATAACCAATAATTTATAACTGTCCTAGTCCTAGAGAACTCTTAAGTTAATAAAAGTTCTCTACCTTAGGACCGTTATAGTTACGGCCGACATTCACCAGGGCTTACATCACGCAGCAAAACATCTTGCGACATTTCACCAGCGATGGTTGACCTTCTGGCATTGGTCAAGTGTCACCCCCTATACTTCCTCTTGCGAGTTCGCAGGGAGCTGTGTTTTTGATAAACAGTTGCCAGGTATACTTTAGCTGCGGCCCTTCCATTTAAGGAGGGGCAAGTCATATTCCGAAGTTACGACTGCTTTTTTGCCGAGTTCCTTGGAGAACTCTCACTCGTTCGCCTTGCTCTACTCGAGCTGACCACCTGTGTCGGTTTACGGTACGGATAATACATATATAAGTTTAGAGACTTTTCTTGGAGGTCGATTTTACTTCATCCCCTAGGGCGAACCCTAAAGTGTTACATACTTTCTTGAATCGTCATTAAAGACAGAGTTCCGGATTTACCTGGAACTATTCCTAAAAGTACGTACGCAAATCCATAATGCGCAAAGCATATTAGACCCCGTCATCCCGTCACTATATGTAAAAGTCATGGAATATTAACCATGTGTCCATCGGGTGCGGCTCTCGCCATTCCCTTAGGCCCGACTAACCCTTCGATGATTGACATCGCGAAGGAAACCTTAGTCTTTCGGCGTGCAGGGTTCTCACCTGCATTGCGGTTACTTGTGCCAACATTCTTACTTCAACACGCTCCACGGTGGCTCACGCCTTCCGCTTCATTGCAGAGTTGAATACTCTCCTACCAGTTTATATTTCCGAAGAAATATATAATCCTCAGTTTCGGTACTATGTTTAACCCCGATCATCTGCGGCGCGAAATCTCTCAGTGAGTGAGCTGTTACGCTTTCTTTAAATGATGGCTGCTTCTAAGCCAACATCCTCACTGTCAGAGAAAAATCACCACCTTTAGTGTACTGAACATAGATTTAGGGACCTTAAATTGAGATCCGGGCTGTTTCCCTTTTGACCAATGGAGCTTAGCCCCCACAGTCTAACTGCCAGATAAATTGACTTCAGGTATTCGGAGTTTGATAGGTCTCACGATGTTTCCACCTGTTGAGACCTTCCAGTGCTCTACCCCCTAAAGGTACATCTGACGCTAGCCCAAAAGCTATTTCGGAGAGAACCAGCTATTACGAGGCTCGGTTAGCTTTTCACTTCTTATCACAAGTCATCACAGAGAATTGCACGGCTCTTGTGTTCGGCCCTCCCACCATCTTTCGACAGTGTTCAGCCTGCTCATGATAAGCTCGCTCTCGTTTCGGGTCTGATAAATACTACATACGCGCTATTCACACTCGGTTTCCCTATGGCTCCACCCTTAAAGGGCTTAGCCGGCAGTATATATCAACTCGTTGGCTCATTCTTCAATAGGCACGCGGTGACGGACTACATACTATATACAAAAAATATAAGCATATATTTTATATACACTATGTAGCCCGCTCCCACTCATTGTAAGTATACGGTTTCAGGTCTATTTCACTGCCCTTACCGGGCTTCTTTTCACCTTTCCCTCACGGTACTTGTTCACTATCGGTCTCTAAAAATATTTAGCCTTACCGGTTAGTTCCGGCAAATTCTCTCAAGCCATTCGTGTCTTGAGATACTCAAGATCGACAACAAAGAAGATATTACTGTTTTCATTTACGGGACTATTACCCACTAGGGTCAAGCTTCCCAGCTTGTTCTATTAACAGAATATTTTTTAACTTCTCTCATATAAATATGAAGTTGTCGCCTTATAACCCCAATCACAAACTCTATGTATAAATTATTTTATTTCGTACTAAATGATAGAGAGGACGCCCCTGAGCCAGCCGAACTGCATACTCAGGGGGGTCCAATAATGGGACAAGCGTACGTCCATTTGATATGAGGTCACGCACAATCTAATCAACTTCAAAGCTTTCGCTCCATCAATTAGACAGTGTTCTCGGACCCAAACGGCTACGGCCGGTTCTTTAATCGTGTCCAGGTTTCCCCACCACACAATTAAAGATTGCTCATCTCCATCATTTAATACAAAATATTTTCATTAGTTAATTTCTACACACAGTTTGTGATTGGTTTGGGCTGTTTCGTTTTCGCTCGCCACTACTTACGAAATGTCGTCCTTGCGGACTTTGTTTTATTTTCCTCCTGGTACTGAAATGTTTTACTTCCCAGGGTCTGCATCAAACATCAAGTGTTTGATTATCATCGAAATGATAGGGTTACCCCATTCGGAGATCTCCGGATCAAAGGTTGCTAGGCACCTCCCCGAAGCTTATCGCAGCTACGCTACGTCCTTCATCGCTTTTTAGAGCCAAGGCATCCACCATATACTCTTAAATTTCCTATTAGGAAATTTAAAAACCACAATCTTTTTACTCTTCACAAATTCTTCATTTGCTCTGAGTGAAAATACTTAATCTTAATCCGTTGCATAAAATCAATCCGCACGCGGGCGAAAAAATATATACAACGTTTTACTTTTACCTTGTTCCACCTTCAACGTCTTGAAAAGACCCAATGGTTAAATTGGAGCGTTGCGATGGGATTGATTTTTCAAACATCATTCGTCCTGAATTTAAAAACCACTCTTTCGAGCGGGTTTCAAGGCAACATCTAAAAGACGTGGCTATGATTTCCGCTGTTTTAGTGTGTTTTTGTTTACCATATCTGTGTGGGAGTAGTATATACGAAACAAAAAATAATGCAAGTCTTTTTTACACTTTCCCAAAAGTCAGCCCAGGCTCGGCCTTGGGTAACCCCAAAGCCTAGCCTGGGCTTCCATTTAACCATTAAAAATAGCCCTATTTCTAGGACTATTTTTAACTCTAAAATTTCAGAAGAAATTATTTAGAAACTTCGTCTTTTACCTTCTCAATATATCGAGCAGCAGCGTCGCGTCCGCCAAGACCAAAGGAAAGACCTAGGGCCAAAGAGATAGCGGCGATGATACCAATAAATAGGGGTTGGATGAAAGCGTTCAAGATTTCCAATTGTGACAAAGCAGCCATGAAAGCAAAAATCCAGATAGCCCACTTAGCAATTTCTCCAAGAACCATTGATGAAGAAATATTTGCGGCCTTGGCAGAGCTAACTACCAATTTCTTGATAGCTTCGGCAATAACCACAGAGACCAAGAGGATAAGAGCGGCGACAATGACGTTTGGCAAATAGCTCAAGACGACAGTGCTTAAGTAACCGGTAACGGTCTTAAGACCAAGAATATCAAGAGCAGCAACAAGTGAGACAACGATGAAGAACCACTTAACCAAAGCGCCAATAAAACCTCCAGAGCTTAAAGTAAAACCGCCTCTTTCTACAACTTTATCAAAACCAGCGGCTCGAAGAGCAACATCTAGTTTGATTACTTTGATGATTTGAGCAACAAGCTTACCTAACAAGACGGCAATCAACCAGCCTACCAAAAATAGGACGATAGCGGCGATTAAACTAGGAATAAAGTTTGCAACTCCAAGCCAGATTTCCTGGAAGGATGCTCTAATGACATCACCCCAAGTATAAAGATTTGACATATTTTAATTAATTAAATTTTAAACTAATAATAAACGAAACGATTGGAAGAAAAATTTATTTCGACCTTTTTCTTCTTTTCCTTTTACCCTGCTATTATACCACTAAACGGTTTTTTAGTTCAAGCCCACCTATTTTACAGGTAAAACTATATTAAGCTTGTCCAGGAGCTTTTGATGAGGATAATCCAGGATATCCCGAATGAGTTTGTCATACATGCCTAAACGGTAATGAAAATCCGCCGTCTCAAAAGAGGCAAAAATGAGCTCTTTTCCAATCTCGGCCTCCATCGTCTTGACAATCCGGTCAATGGAACCACGTTTTAAGTTATCCCCTACTATTAGCAGGTCCACTCGGCTGTCCAGGTTCTGAATAAAGACACCAGAAACAATCACCATCTTTAATTTACCTACATTATGTAATCTTCTCAAAATTTCTTCCTTGCGAAGTGGTCTGGTATTTATCAAAAGATTCTGCAAAGGTAATAGATATTCAAAATTAGGATCCAAATAATAGCAAACGACTTTCTTTTTTAACTGAACTATTTTTCCACGCTTTTTCTTTTCTATTGTCTGAACGGATTTTTTATCTTTAATCATGCCGGATTTCTCAAGGATTTCTATTTCGGACTTGGCTTCCCTGGTAGAGATTTTGGCCTTAGCAATAATCTGATCCAAAGAAAAAGATAATTCTGGATTGAATAAAAACAAGCGCATTATTTTCACTCGCCCTTCCCCGCTAAATAATTTAGATAATGTTTCCATTCGTTGAATACTACTACTTTCTAAAAATTATAAAAGAGTTGACAAAACAGGCAACAAAAAGCCCCGTAACATCAGATGTTATGGGGCTTTTGTAGATTATTTCAAAGTAACCTGTCACAGATATTTTCTTGCTAGAAAATTCCGCGACCCCGCCTCGCACCGCCGTGCTCCGGCTCAAAGTCACATTAAAATAAATCCCGTTATTTTAATGTGACTTTGCCACCCGCTTCCTCAATTCTCTTCTTCAAGGCATCAGCTTCCTCCTTCTTCATCCCTTCTTTCATCATGATAGGAGCACCATCTACCATATCCTTAGCCTCTTTCAAGCCAAGACCTAGTAATTCCTTGACCACCTTGATCACGGCAATCTTCTGAGCACCACCATCAGTTAGCTCTACGTTGAAAGCAGTTTTCTCTTCACCAGCCTCTACAGCAGCACCAGCGGCAGGGGAAGCTGACGCGACAGCCGCAGCGGATACACCAAACTTCTTCTCAAATAATTTTACCAGTTCGTTCAAATCAAGAACTGACATCTTTTCAATGCTCTCTACAATGTCCTTGAACTTTGCAGGAACTTCTACTTTTGTTTCTTCCATTTTATTTTTTCTTAGCAAGAACAAGTTTAATCAACAATTTTCATCGCGTAGGACCCACCCGTACTCGGGAAGGGTAAAGCGTGAAAATTTTGATTAAGGTTGTACTTGCTTAATTAATTTTTTTAATAAACTAAACAGTCTTCTTTTTTGCAATAGCATCCAAAGCCATTACAAAACCCTGAATTGGTGAATTGATGACATTTACAAATTGAGCGTACAAAGTCTGTTGTGAAGGAATAAGGGCAATCGCCATCATTTCCTCCTTGCTCATATATTTGCCGTCAAAAATTCCTCCCATAATGGCCAGGTTATCCTTAAATTTCTTTTGGAAATTAAAAACTTCTCGAGCGGGAGCAATCAAGTCTGCACTATAAGCCATAGCGGTCTCACCAAACATCGTTGGGATCTCGCCGGTTATCTTGGCTTCGTCAAAAGCTCTTTTGGCCAAAGTTTTCTTGGCTACCATATAACCCACCTGGGATTGTCTGAGCGCTCTTCGCATTTCAATAGTATTCTTCACATTGAAGCCTTTGAAACTAAAAAAGACCACGGACTTGGAATCCTTGAGTAAGTCACTCACCTTCTCTACTATTTCTTTCTTTTTACCTTTTGAGATTGGCATGTGTTTTGGGAAGGTAAGGATAGTTCTAATTTTTATGGTCTGGTTTTGGTTTCTGAACCAAAATACCCGAGGACCTAAAAATTTGAAGCTATACTCACCTTCCAATTTGATTAAATAAAAACGACCTTTATAAAAGCCGTTGAAATCAGAGTATGAAAGATACTATATATAGTACACTTTCAACCTCGGTAGACCGGTTTCCCGATTAAAACTTTCGTTATCTACTGTCTTGGGCTTATGGGGATAGTATACTCATTTCCCCAAAAAAGTAAAGCTACTTATAAAACGCGTCCTTAATACTTCTTATTGGGTAAAATATTTTACTCCAAAAGCTTGGATTATCAGTCAAAACCACCGCTGCCGTTAATGGAATATTAGATTCAACATCAACCAGGTTTTTGCTATCTACCACAGTTACCGGACTTACCGGAAGAATTTTTGGTGTAACGACAGCTATTGAGACTGGCTGTTTTATCTGTTCAGTTTGAATTATCTTTTTGTATTCCAGTGCAAATCTAGTGAAATCTGCTTCACTAATGATTTTGTCCAGATTATAAACAGTAAAATTTGAACTTGTACTTGCTAATGTTTTCCCAGAACTATCCACCAACGCTATTTCTCCACCGGTACTGGTTGAAATATTCAAATACTCAGCTGGGAAAATTACACTTTTATTTGCTGAAATTATTGTGTCCAAAGGAAAAGCATAATTTAAACTGCCGGATTGGATTTTATAACCATATAAATTGATCTCGTATTTTCCTTGATTGGCTATTTCTATTGCCCCATCATTTTTTTGATTCATAGACAGGTTTGATTCCAACACTTTTACTGCCGTTCGAGAAACTGATTTTAAATCACCACAAGACCCGTTTAAAACCACATTATAGTCTCCTACATATTTATATATATGTTCAACTTTTTCACCCAATAAAGATGAACCGTCTCCAAAATTCCAAGTATAAATACAGTTTCTACCGCTTACGTCTCCAGACTTTTTGAACTTAGCTTCAAAATTAATCAGTGAATTTAAATAGGAAAGCCTTTCCCTCCCCGCTGATACCTGAAAAACCGTCGGCTCCACATAACTACTCAGATCTTCTTGAATATAGTGCGCGGAATAAACAACAATTACCCCACCATTCGTCCCTACCGTAGTTGTTGTTGCGGTAGTGGTTGCTGTGCTAGTAGCTGTGCTCGTGGCCGTTTCATCTGTTGTGGTAGCGGTGGTCGTCCCAGTTCCACCACCAGAAGTAATGTATGAAAAATCAGAAAAAATTGCATATTCACCAAACAAATTACTCGCTGTGCTGGCACCGTTTTCATAAAATGAAATCATCACTCTATATTCCCCCTCCAGGGCCAAAACGGCATCGCTCGCGCTTGAAACTTTGCCGTCCCAGGATTCAGAAATTGAACTAGTGGTAGCACTTGGCGAAAAATATCTTGTATAATTACCTTTGGATCCGTTACAAACCTGAGCCAGAGAACATATATAAACTCGAGTAACCTTAACCGGGGCGCTTAATTCAATATTTATGGAAAGCTTATCACCATTCTGCGGATTAAATTTTACCTCTTGAGATGCACTATCTAAAGTAAAAGAGGTAATCTGTGTTGCATCAGCTAAAGCCACATTATTATTAAAATTGATAAAACTAAACACAAAAAATATCGCCACCAGGGCGAACACATACACGGGTAACTTTATTAAATTTTTCATCTGCTCGCAGTGTAACAGTAAAAGAATATAAGACCTAACTTTCACCAGATAAAACTGGGGATAACTACAAAGGCCTAGCCTTTGAAGGCTAGGCCTTTGTAGTTCGCAACTCTAACCTATTAGGATCAAATGTTAGCCATTCTAGAATATCATTTTCAAAACCTGTCTTATTTATAAAATAGTCTGGAAACTCTTTCATGTTTAGAATAACGTTCTGATATCTGTTTTCTCCCATATAATCCAAAAAACTCGAATATTTAAAACTCCGTAATGATTTTTTTGCTTTTTCAACATTCCTTATTCCCTTTTCCTTCCAATCAGCCTGAGTTAATTTTATCGGATTTAGATGTATATAAGAAAAAAGATACTTAAGATATTCGTCAGAATCAGCATGTTGCGCTTTATAAACACCCTCCCACAAAGAGCCGGTTCTTTTGTATTTTTTATTAAAATACATAGAATATGCAGTCAGGATTCTCTGTATAAATTTGGAAATTCCTCCATCTACCCTTTCTCGTAATAATAGATGGAAGTGGTTTGGCATCAAACAATATGCCCCAATATCTACAAGTGGTTCACCTTGATTATTTTTTATTAAACCAAAATAATCAGGCCCTAATACCCTTAGTTCTCTCATATTTACGGGTCGATCTCCATTTGCTAAATATAATAAGATAGTAAAACGATAATAATCTCCCTCATCTAAAAATACGATACGTTTTTCTGTCCCTCGATTGTAGACGTGATAGAACTCTTCCGTAGAAAAATTTATATTTCTCATATTGTCTACGCATCATAGCACAGTCTAACGAATTACAAAGGCCTAGCCTTCAAAGGCTAGGCCTTTGTAATTATTCTAAAAGAGAGAAACCGTCAGAAGATTTAAAATCAACGGTTTTTTCTGATGTTTCTGATGTAACTGTCCCCTTTTCAAAGATCCTAATATATAAAATTACCAAAATTGAAAAAATAATTAGGCCAATGATGACAAGTAAGTATTTATCCATTTATTAATTAGAATGATAGAAAGTTAGGAGCTGAAACCATTTTTACAAAAGAATAAAAAAGAAATAAAAACATTACAATATAAGGTAAAACGATATAAAATAAAATGAATAATGTTTTTTTAAATCTTAGGTCAAGATTCCTTAATATAAAAATATAAGTCAAAATGATAATTATCGGTATAATGAAAAATAAATAAAGAATGGCTGAGGGAATATTAGTATTCAGTCCAACTAATATATTATCAAAAAAACCAAAAAGCGAATTCATCCAGATAGGTTGCACTGGCAGAAACCAAAATATCACTAGATAAATAACTGTTATTAACCAAAACTTTTTATTATCATTCATTATTTTATTTCAATTACACCCTTATTGGTAATAAACTCAATATTCTTTTGCTCATTATACACCTTTTTATCAATTTGTTTACCGTCCCGTTCACGAATTAGTGTTTTATCCTTCTTTACATTATAAATGTAAGTAATTATATCCCTCCCTTGTTTAATAATCTGCGTAAAAGAGGTTAAATTACCTTTCTTGTCCAAAGTCCGAACAAATGCCATATCAATTCCTTTATTTCCTTTAATATCCGGAAAATTAATATCATAATCCAGCTTAGAATCATTTTCTTTCTGAGTTTCCAAGAGCATATTGGTCTGTAAGCCGGCTTGATCAGTCACAGAATATGAAAACATCTTACTCTTGTTTTTATCAAATCTGAAAGGGTGTGCTGGTTTTTTTGTTATATCCTTGCTTACAAGTGTAGTGGAAGAAATAGAGTCATAACCCGTCACTTTTAATTCAAATATCTTTGGATCCACGTTAAAAATGAATTCGGGAATACTCTTATCTATATTAAGGACGGTTGATTTAATCTTCTCAATATTTCCCACTTTATCAGTTGAATGATAAAAAATATTTGTCTCACCTTCTTTGGAAATTATGATTGAGGAGGTTGCCTTAATAAAAGTTATACCGTCAAAAGAATATTCTGTCTTGAGGAGGCCAGAATCAGTATCTGTAGCATTAAAAGTAACAGAAACATTACTTTGATACCAGCTGGTAGAAGTGGCACTCGAGGTAGCCAAGGGTGAAATTGTTATTTTTGTTTCTGGTGCATTCAAATCAATCAATGAGTCCCCTTCCAACACAGCTGATGGATTTATAATTTCTTCCGTACCGTTACCGGCTAAATCTAAATTGATTATAGGGTTAGAATTTTCTATTTTTACTTCTGCAGTAGTACTGGTACTTTGCAAAGGAATATCATTAAAATACGCCGTGGAAATCACTTCTCCACTTTGAATCTTTTTAATATGCGAACTAAAAGTACCGGCTGAAGTGGCTTTTAATTCAACACGATAATTTTCCCCATCCGGCAAATAAGCAAATTTATTACCGTCAATAATATCATAGGCAATGTTAGGGATATTTTCTTCCAAGTCACCACTGATATTTGGACCAGTGTGATTACCCGCCGAATCATAAATATGAAGCTCCACTGGACTATGAAATTCTATTTGCGTACCATTTGGTAAAGGGCAGTTTATAGTAGAAGTAGAAATATTCGTGCTGGAGGCAAAATTAAAATTATCTTCCGTGCCCGCTAGTAAGGAACCCACTAATTCTTTGATTCCGCTCGTGCTTGGCATTATTCCATGCTCCACCTTGGATGCGTAATATTGTTTAAGAGAAGGGACGGCCTCGGCGCTCCTTTGAGGCACACTGCCGTCACCAGAAATATAGGCAATGTCGTACTGCGGGTCAGAATCCGCTTGCTTTCCAAGGGTGAATATCTTACCAATTGTAGGCGTTCCACAACCCACAATATTATAAGTTCTCACCCCATAATCCGCCGGGTTCATATTATCCAAGTCATTATGAATATTTACGGCGTTATTCATCACCAAATCATTCCGTCCGGTATTTTTCAAAAAATCCAGACTTTGAGAAAAAGATAAGCGGCCTTTGACGTCATTATTATCGTAATCATCCATATCATAAATATAATAATTATAATCCAGTGAACTGGTAGAAAAATATTTAGCACTAGGGAGTAACTGATAGACTGCCGGAGAGTTTTGAGAAATTTTTTTTATTTCAAGAGGATTTAGGCCAAATTCTCTAAACTTAATATTTATATCATCCCCGTACATTAAGGTTTTAAGAGTACTTGGAGCGCCTAAATGTGGGGTGGCAATATCTACAAATTTATCCACTTTATTTTGCCCATAATGCTCAATATAATATTTCGTTAAAAGACCACCCATACTATGAGCCACAATGTCCACCTTTTCTGCCCCAGTTTGGGTTAACACATGATCCACTTTATCCTTCAGAGAAGTAAGCAACGGTGAGTAAACATTAGAAACGCTATCCACAATATTTAGCCGCCAATCATAAGGAAAAACAAATAAATCCTCACCCTGAACATAACCATTTTTCTCTAAATCCTTTATTAAACCATCAAAAAAATCTTTAACTTTAAAACCAGAAATGTCTATCTTTCTCATTATGTCAGTCGGAATCATTATAGGATGAATCAGATCTGGCTGGCCAAATAAATTCAAAGCTAATTCGTCAAGGTAATTATCATTACCAGGAGTAAATGCCTTTACTAAATTCGGCCAGACTTCCACATTACTGGTATTTTCATTCAAATAACTGCTTAAAATACCAGGAATAATGATCACTGGGTTTCTCTTTGGCGCAACCTTAGTATTGGTAAAAGTACAAGTAACTAAACTAAAAGGCTGAGGAGAAATAACCACGCCATTAAGATATGGCTGAATGGTAGTTTGAGGATTAGTAGTGGTACAAGTGGTAGTGGATAATATCCAGTCAGATGACGTCGCTTGTGTTAGAAAAGCATAACTATTACCCCCAAACAAGTCATTAGTTGAATAGCTACCATTTCCGTTTAGGGTCTGTATACTAAATTTCTGATCATTAGAGAATTTAAAATCATAATCAAAACTTGCATCTCCACCTACGCTATTACTGATTACCACAATGTTTAAAATTGGCGCCTTAATAGCCTCCGCCTTATTACTAGTTATAAATAAAATTATTAATAAAAAAAGAGCTAGACCACTTCTATAAAAAATTTTTTTCATCTATCCGCATGGTAACAGTAAAAGAACATATGCCCTAATTTTGAAAAAGTGGATAACTACAAAGGCCTAGCCTTCAAAGGCTAGGCCTTTGTGTGCAACTAGAAAATAACCGGTGAAAATGCTACCATTCAATAAATAAAGCCATGAGCATTTTTCCCCAAATAATCACCTCGCATATCCCCTATCTCAAGGAAAAGTGGGCTCATGCCGGTTTCCAGAAATACTTAAAAAATACAAGCTGGATGTTTTTTGGCCGAATTTTCATGCTTGGAATTTCTTTTCTTGTTGGCGTATATATTGCTCGCTACCTTGGACCATCAAATTACGGACTGCTTAATTACGTCACTAGTTTTGTGGGTTTATTTGGTTTCCTAGCATCATTTGGAATAGATAGTATTGTAAGCCGAGAAATAATTAAAAATCATGACAAAAAAGATCAAATTATCGGTACTGGATTTTATTTAAAAATTTTTGGCGGATTACTTGCAATAATATGCGTTTTTATAATTTCCTTCTTTACGATAAATGATATCTTTACTCTGAGCTTAATTTGGTTATTTTCCCTAAACTTTATTCCTCAGGCTTTTAATATTATTGAGACTTATTTTCAATCTCAGATACTTTCAAGGAAAGTGGTAACTGCACAAATAGCTTCTAATATAATATCAGCACTATTAAAAATAATAATTATAATTTTAGGAAAAGGAATATTCTGGCTAATGATTATTTATATTGTCGAAACTTCAATATATGCCCTACTACTCCTGCTCTCATTTAGTAAATTTGGTGACTATATTAATAAGTGGAAATTTAATACAGATATTGCCAAGAATATCCTGAAGGATTCCTGGCCTTTAATGCTTTCGGCTGTCGCTTTTGGTGTATACATGAAAATAGATCAAGTAATGATAAAAAATATGCTCGGAAATGAACAGACTGGAATTTATGCTGTAGCAGTAAAACTCTCAGAAATATGGTATTTTATACCAAGTATAATCTGTGCATCCATCTTCCCAGTAATAATAAAAACTATAACTATCAGTAAGGAATTTTTCGAGAACAGAATGAGGAAATTATACTTCTTAATGTTTTGGCTGGCTTTTGCAATTGCCTTGTTAACAACATTATTTTCACATTTAATAATCAGCGTATTATTCGGCGTAGAATACCTGAAGGCAGCTACAGTACTACAAATATACATTTGGGCGGGTATTGGAGTTTTTTGGGGAGTGGCCATTAATCAATATCTACTAGCAAGTAATTTAACTAAAATCTCCTTTTATAATACCCTAACGGGAGCGGTTATAAATATCATACTTAACATGATCTTAATACCTAAGATGGGAATAAACGGGGCTGCCATAGCAACAGTAATATCATATACTCTGGCAACTTTTGGTATTTTTATTTCCAAAAAATCAAGAGGCCATGGCTTATTAATTCTCAAATCAATAATAAGCTACAAATAAAACTATGAAAAATGAATTGGTCTCAATTTGTATACCGACGTATAATCAAACCCATGTATTAGAAAAGACACTCAAATCCGTCTTAGCTCAAACATATTCTGAATATGAATTAATAATATCTGATGATTCGACTAACCAGGACGTATTTAATTTACTTAAAAAATATGATTTTAGAAATAAAATCAGATATTATAAAAATGTTGTTCCTTTAGGATCACCCGCCAACTGGAATAATGCCATTGGAAAAGCCGGCGGAAAGTACATAAAAATACTACATCATGATGATTGGTTCTCCAGCCCTGACAGCCTTTCTGAATTCGTTACAGAAGCAAACAAACATCCGGATGTAAAATTCTTTTTTTCTGCTACTAAGAGTTTTAATCATGATAAAAATATTACAAGATATTATATTCAGGATAAAGGTAAAATAGATAAAATCCGAAACAACCCATTACTATTAATTGTCGGGAATGTCATAGGAGCTCCAAGCGTAACTTTTTTTAAGAAAAATTCTGAGCTATTTGATGAAAATATTAAATGGTTGGTTGACTTAGATTACTACATTAGAATGATTAAAAATAACCCAGACTTTATTTTTATAAACAAACCACTTATATGCGTATCGGCTGGAGCCACCCATCAAATAACCAACGATTGTAAAAACATAAAGGTTGAATTTACAGAATGGTTTTACATTTACAATAAATACAAAAATGGTAAGAAATTTTCCTTGAAAGAAATCATGTACTTATTCAAACTAGTTTATAAATACAAGGTTAGCTCGATCACAGAATTACCATCGCCAGCCGTTATTCCAAATAAGGAAGTTTTGACTATAATTATATATATTAGCAATTGCATTAGAAAATTAACCACGAGATAAAAATGAAAAAAATATTAAAAACCATTTACAAAAATACCTTTAAAAAAATATTTCCTTCAGCTGGAGAAATATCCGATAATTTCTTAGTTAAAGAACTAAAAGATTGTTCGAGCGTCCTAGATCTAGGATGTGGACCGCACTCCCCACTTGGTAGAATAAAAGACCGGCTAAGACCAGACTTATACTCTGTCGGCGTTGATGATTTTGATCCATATTTAGAAGAAAATAAAAAAAATAAAATTCATTCTGAATATATAAAAAGTAATATACTAGATATTAATTTCCCAGAAAAGAGCTTTGACTGTGCTATCCTCCTTGACGTGATAGAACATTTTGAGAGGGATGATTTCCTAAAATTTATACCAAAATTAGAAAGGATGACAAAAAAAATAATTATTTTTACTCCTAATGGTGTTGTTAAGCAGGATAAATACGATAATAACGCCTACCAGGTGCATAAATCAGGCTGGACGGTAAAGGACATGCGCGAGCTTGGCTTTAAGTGCTTAGGAGTTTGTGGTTTAAAAATCATACGTGGCGAGCTTGCGGTGACAAAAATAAGGCCAATTATTATTGGAAACATGATCTCAAATATTACTGAGCCATTTATATATAATAAACCTGAATTTGCTTTTAGTTTGATGTGCGTTAAAAATATAGACACTAGCAATTAAACTTATGAAAAAATTCATTAAAAAAATGATCCGCCTCGTATTAACTCCACTTATTTTTTTAGACTATCTAAAATTTAAAAAAATAGATTTACAACAGAGATTTAATTGCAAATTACTGGATTTCTATCCATGTATAAAAGATAAAACAATAAAGACAAACTTTGATTCACATTATATATATCACACTTCTTGGGCCGCAAGAAAAGTTAGGGAAATAAATTCAGAAAAACACACTGATATCTCCTCCAGTTTATACTTTTCAAGTATTGTTTCAGCTTTTAAACCTGTACGCTTTTATGATTATAGGCCAGCAAATCTAAGACTCTCAGACCTTACCTGCGAGCGAACGGATTTAACAAATCTTCATTTCCTAAGTAATAGTATTGAATCGCTATCTTGTATGCACACAGTAGAGCATGTAGGACTAGGTAGATACGGCGATAAATTTGACCCTGATGGAGATTTAAAGGCAATTTCCGAATTAAAAAGAGTACTACAAGAAGACGGCTCTCTGCTTTTTGTAGTACCAGTTGGCAAACCAAAATTAGAATTTAACGCACATAGAATATATTCGTATGAGCAAATCTTAGAATATTTTAAGGACTTAACATTGAAGGAATTCTCTCTTATTACAGATAATGGTTCTTTCATTGAAAATGCTAATTCCAAATTAGTTGAGAAACAAGGATATGGCTGTGGTTGTTTTTGGTTTATTAAAAAATAAAATGAAAATTGCTTATATAATATTAGCCTTTAAAAATCCAGAACAAGTATTCAGAATGATACTGAGGTTACAAGCAAGAGACAGCGATTTTTATTTGCATATCGACCAAAACTCAAAATTCGAAGGATTTGAAAAAATTCCAGATGATATTAATAGAGGAAATCTATATTTTAGCGAAAAAAGATTTAACTCTAATTGGTCTGGTTTTGGCTGTGTTGAGGCTTTATTGTTTAACATGAAAAATATCTTAGATAGTAACAAAAACTATGATTTTATAATTACCCTCACTGGCCAGGACTACCCGATTAAACCCGCCTCATTTATAAATAATTTTTTGACGGAACATAAAGAAAATATCTTTATGCATAATTTTAAATTACCCAATCCGACCTGGAAGGATGGTGGTATCAAAAGAGTAACCTCATATCATTTTAATATATTTAAAAACAGAGTTGTAATAAAAATCTTGCACCGAATAATGATTTGGTTAATACCAGCTCTACCAAAAAAGGACATGGGGGTACAATATGATTTATACGGCGGAGAAGCACACTTTATCTTCCCCTTTGAGATAGTTAAATATATATTAGATTTTATTGACCATAATCCTAGATTTTTATCATTTTTCAAGCATACTTATATGCCGGATGAGGTTATTTTCCAGACTCTGATTATGAACTCTACGTTCAAAAATAAAGTTATCAATAACAGCTTAAAGTATATTGACTGGACAAGGCCAAAAGCGGGTTTACCAGCCATCCTAAGGAAGGAAGACTTTAAAAACCTAGAAAAATCAGAAGGATTATTTGCCAGAAAATTTGATACGTATATTGATGAAAGTATCCTGGATTTAATAGATAAAAAATTAATACCATGATTGAAATAAAGCTAAAGGGAGGGATGGGTAATCAAATGTTTCAATATGCTACAGGAAGAAGCTTGGGCCTAAAGTATAAAATACCAGTAACATTAAACACGGAATATTTTATAAATACTCCTTTAGGCGACACCAAAAGAGAATATCAGCTTGATCTTTTTAATATAGATAAGCACATAAAAATAATAGATGCCGAAAATCCAATAATTAAAATAATACAGAAAATTTTACAAAAATTTATTGGCGATAGAGTATCGATTTTTATGACTAAATTATTACTAAGTGTTAAGTTACCCGTATATTTAAATGGCTTTTTTCAAAACGAAAAGTATTTTAATAATATTAGACATATTCTTGTTAAAGAATTTACACTCGTAAATAAAATTAGTGCGGAAGCCGAAAGAATAAAACACCAACTGGAATCTTCACAGAGCGTCGCTATAAATGTCCGTCGAGGTGATTACTTACGCCCAGACAATATTAAATTATACGGCACCTGCGATATAAAGTATTACAATAATGCTGTGACTTATATAAGAAATAAGATGCCGAATCCCCTATTTTGTATTTTTTCTGACGATCAAGAGTGGGTGAAAAATGAATTTAAAATGAGCAATGCTATTTTTGCCGGGAATGATACGTTAAAAGATTATGAGCAGATGTACCTAATGACAATATGTAAACATAATATCATTGCCAACTCTACTTTCTCCTGGTGGGGTGCCTGGTTAAATCAAAATCCAGACAAAATAGTAATTGCCCCCAGGCAATGGATGGTGGATAAGACAGCGGACGAGCTGGATATTTTACCAAAAGATTGGATGCAAATATAAAATTAGGTTCTAAAGATAAACCGAGTTAAAGCCAAAACTCTAATCAAAAACCCTTTTACCCTCATCTCAAAATTATTTTTTTGGGTTATTTGATCTTGGTGGAAACGATACTGCAAGAGCCTTTCCGGGATGTTCCCTGCCTTATATTTAAATACCACCCTGGTCCATAACTCATAATCCTCTATATATCTAAAAAACTTTTTATATCCACCAACTTTTTCAAAAATATCCTTTCTAAATATTACCGAGGAATGAATGATGGGGTTGTGAAATAAAGTAAAAGATTTTATCTTATCACTATTAGGTGGATAATCCACATTCCTAATTTTAATACCACAGCTATCTATCCCCTCCGCCCAAGTACCACAAACATCCAAACCCTCATCTTGAATATATTTTAACTGCTTTTCAAACCTTACTGGTATGGATATATCGTCAGGATCCATCCTAGCTATATACTCACCTCGGGCTTTATTTACCCCTTCATTTAGTGAGTAAACCAAACCTTTATTTTCCCGAGAAATCACTACGATTCTTTCATCTCGTTGCCTATATTCGTTTATAATGTCCAGACCTTTGTCAGTTGAGCCATCATTTATAATAATAAATTCAAAATCAGTATATGTTTGTCCTAAAATGCTCTCAATGGCTTGCGTGAGATATTTTTCTCCATTATATACCGACATGACAACACTGATTTTTGGCATAATTATGTTATATTTCGCTTTTTGAAACCTTAATCCTAAGCGTTTCATTATAAAACTTCTTTTGATCAGAAATAGTATTTTTGGGAATTTGTGAAAAGAAACCATACTTATCAGCGTGACCATCTAAATCAATTTTTTTTAAATTAATTACTTTAACCTTAAAAGCAAGACTGATGTCTTGACTATAATGATTGATATATGACTTATACTCTATCACGCCAATAAATTTTAGAACTTTTACCTGCAGACCTAATTCCTCAGAGGCTACCCTCTTTACAGCCTGTTCTAAATCCTCACCTTTTAATACTGTTCCGCCGGGGGTATGCCATTGGCCAACGGCTGGAGCAATAGTCCTCCTTATAAGAAGTAACGATTTTCTTTTCATTAAAACTACTTCGACACACAGCCTGGGCACACGGCTATATATTTTCTTAAATTCTATAAATGGAATTCTTTCTACTTTCATAATATATCGAATTATAGCACTTAGGGCAAAAAAATGGTAAATATGCTATCCTTTTATGTAATATGATCAGTAATATAATTAAAAGACATAAACTCACCATTGCCTTTCTGGGAGACATTCTGATCTTCTTCTTGTCTATGGTTATTGTTTTGTATGGCCGTTACGGCAATTCTGGATTTAAAAATCAGTTTCTAATCCACCGAGACCCCCTGCTTGTAGTTTTAATTGTTTGGCTTACCATTTTTTATATCTCAAATTTATATACCTATAAAGCTTTTCAAAACGTGTTAGAGATCGCTAGACGCTTGATTACCACCCTACTCATTAGCTTCTTTATTACAATTACAATATTTTATATTTTTAGTCGGTTCTTTTATTTGACGCCAAAAGCCAACTTAATTGTGTTTACCATCACTTTTGGTATTTTAGATATTGCTTGGCGCTATTTACTAATGAAAATATTTATTCAGAAACAATATCGCCACAACATCCTAATGTTGGCCTCCTCACCTTTACTATCAGAAATTAGCGAATATATTAACAATAACTCTCAGCTAGGCTATTCCCTTTATACCTTTAATAATGATATTACAAATTTAGCAGAAACGATTAAAAAAAATAATATAAATTTAATTGTTATTAATGGTCAGTCCTTAAAAAACAATACTGTGTCTAAAATACTATATAGCCTATTACCAAGACAAGTTGAAATAATGATGCTAACGGACTTTTATGAGTCACTATTCAGATGCATTCCATTATCAGAGATTGAAGAAGAGTGGTTTATCCGAGAAATTACAGATAATAAAAACATTTATGAATCTGCTAAACGCCTATTAGAAATAATTTTTGTAATTATAACCTTACCTATTTCCATATTACTCAGCCTTATAATCGGTCTGCTTATTAAAATATCTTCGGTCGGACCAATTATTTATAAACAAGAAAGGATGGGTAAGAACAACCAGCCTTTTATTCTTTATAAATTCCGAACAATGAAAATGGATCAAACTGGCCCATTGTGGACGGTGGAGAATGACGAACGAATAACCTTGATAGGTAAGCTATTAAGACGAACACATTTAGACGAAATGCCTCAATTAATAAACGTTCTCAAGGGCGATATATCATTTATTGGCCCGCGCCCGGAGCGCACTAAACTAGTAAAAATGTACGGGCAAATTCCCTATTATGAAATACGTCACCTTATTAAACCTGGTATTATTGGTTGGGCACAATTAAATTACAAACCTAGTGCCTCCTTGGATGAGGCTAAAAAGAAATTTCAATTTGACCTATATTATCTAAAAAACCGCTCCTTTATTTTAGATATCTTTATAATTCTAAAAACCGTTAGAACCGTCTTTCTAAAAAACTAATTATTGATATTACCCCTTTTAAACCACTGACTGAGTTTGTATAAAGGCTTTCGAATTATAAAAAGGGGGCTGACTTTTAAACCGTTTATTTTAAAAGCCTTATAACAACCAAAATTTGCTTTTACCATATGCCAAATACTTTTATTACTATCCCCACCTTCACGCATTTTTACCAATATCTTAGGAATATATGAGGACCTTATTTTTTCTCTTTCCAATAATCGCAGCATAAGCTCGTAATCCGCCCAGGTAGACATATCCGTCCTAAATAAACCATATTTTTCATAAATCTCTTTCTTCACAAAAAAAGATGGGTGTGGTGGATGCCAACCTTTTTTAAAATTTCCTTCTTTATAGGGAGAAGACTTCCAATCTCGTAATACCCTACCGGTGTCCTCTTTATCAACAAACAATAAATCACCCCAAACGCAATCCGCCCCAGTTTTTTTAAACTCCTCTATCACTGGATTAATAACATCATTGGAAGCATAAAAATCATCCGAATTTAAAATACCTATGATATCACCACTGGCTGATTCTATCCCCTTATTCATGGCGGAATACATACCACCATTTTCCTGGCTAATAAGCCTGATGTTATACTTACCCTCGTATTTCCTAACAATGTTAGGAGTGTTGTCCATAGAGCCGTCATTAACAATAATATGCTCCAGATCAGGATAACCCTGCCCTATTACACTTTTTATTGTATCTTCTATTGTTTCCGCGTCATTATACGTAGCGGTAATTATCGAAATTTTCATATTTTTATAACCATAAGTATAGCATAATATTCCATGGTTTTTTGAGTAAATAAATGCTAGCATTTGAGTTATTATGAAGATAATATTTGACGGGCTAATATACTCTTTGCAAAATCAGGGTGGCATCTCCCGTTATTTTGATGAACTAATCAACGGCCTGGCTCTAAATCCTGAGTGTGAAGTTACTGTTTTGTTGAGAAAAGATACAAGAAACAAAATATTCAATGAAAAAGTTACGGTTGAAGTGATCGACTCTATCATTTATTCGAGGAACAGATTTTTAAAATACTTATCAATCTTTATTGACGGCATAAAAACCAAGAAATTTTTGTTGAGTAGAACTGATCTGAGTAACGCTATTCTCCACCATACATATTACAGACATTTTAATAGTCTAAAGGTTAAGCAAATTATTACGGTTTATGACCTAGTTCATGAAGTGCTTCCGGACTTCTTTACTGGTTTTTTAGACAAAATCTACCTTTATAATAAAAAACAGGCTATTTTGAAATCTGATTCAATCATAGCGATATCAGAAAATACAAAGACGGATTTAATTAAACTCTATAATATTGACCCAAAAAAAATAAATGTTGTATATTTAGGTGTAAGTGAAATATTTAAAAGAACAGAAAAAGATAAACGAGTGAAACCCTTTTTCCTTTTTGTGGGTAATAGAAATAAATATAAAAACTTCCCTTTTCTTCTTAAAGCTTATAATTCCTGGCCTAGAAGAAATGACTTCGATCTGATTTGTGCAGGTGGCGGAGAATTTAATAAAGAGGAAAATAAACTTATCAGTGAATTAAATTTAAACAATATAGTTAAACAGGTTCCAAACGTTGGTGATCCTGGGCTGGCTTCCTATTATAATAATACTACCGCTCTTATCTACCCTTCCATCTATGAAGGTTTTGGTCTACCTATTTTAGAAGCTATGGCTTGTGGCACCCCAGTTATTTGCTCAGATATTCCAATTTTTCACGAAATCGGATCTAATTTTCCATTGTTCTTCAAAAATAGACCCAATGAGTTAATCGAACGTTTAGATGAAATTACAAACAATACTTATGCGAGTCCGGCTAATTCAATAGAATGGACTAAACAATTCTATTGGCAAAAGGTGGTAACAGAGATAATAGAATTGTATGAGAATATGCTATACTAATAACAGTTATAAATTTTATTAAATAATTAAACTTAACCATGCTAACCAGTTGTTTATGTAAATCAAGCGATTTTGACACTAATACTTTTAAAGAATTAGTTAATGAACTAAAAGAAGGTTTTCAATACCACAGAAAACTTTGGGAATATGTTATGGTTACACAAGCTTTAAAAGAAAGGGGATGTTTAACAGAAGGTAAGATGGGGCTTGGTTTTGCCGTAGGACAAGAACAATTACCAGCATTTTTTGCGAAAAGTGGGTGCAAGATTACCGCTACTGATCTAGACACAGATGATGAAAGATCAAAAAAATGGCAGGAAACTAATCAACTAGCTGAGACTCAGTTTTTAAATAAAAAAGGAATCTGCCCGGAAGATATATTTAGTAAGAATGTTACCTATCGACCTGTGGATATGAATATAATACCAGATGACTTAAGAGATTTTGATTTTACATGGTCTGATTGTTCATTTGAGCATCTGGGCTCTATTCAAAATGGTTTAGATTTTATGCTAAATCAGATGAAAACCTTAAAAAAGAGTGGCTGGGCGGTACATACAACAGAATTAAACTTAAGTTCAGATGACAAAACGCTTGACTCTGGTTCGACGGTAATATTTAGAAAGAAGGATATTAAATGGTTAATAAATGAATTAGAAAAACAAGGCCACTATATTGTTCCAATGAATTGGGAGTTAGATTACACAGAAATTGATACTAGTGTGGATACACCACCATATACTGGTAAATATCATCTCAAGTTAAACCTCGCAGGGTTTACCTCTACATCGATTATGATCATAATACAGAAAAAATAATTTTAGATATATTCTATTTTATTAGCTTATATATAAAATCCAGCTTATTTAATCTAAATAAGTAATATATCTTTTTTAAAGGTTTTTTAAATCTACTGCAAATAATTACCACTATAACTTTTCTTAGAATCTTCTTAATGATTTTACCATCTTCTTTTCTCCTGATATCAGAATCTAGGTTTATTAAATTTGACGAATCTACATTACTAGAGAGAATATTTTTAAGCAGCTGTTGGTTGCTTTCTCTCCATGTTTGCCAAGGTATATTTATTGATTGAGGAGCTAATCCCTTTCTATTTAATTTTATCCATGCATTTACTGCTTTTGATAAATCTTCTGGTTCAAAACCACTAAAATAAAAAGCTTGCCCCGCCGTAACCTCACGGAAAACCGGAATATCACGCGCGATGATTGGTAATTTATGTTTAGCAGCTTCTATAAGCGGTAAGCCAAAACCTTCCCCTTCTGAAGCAGCTACAAGACAAGTAGATAGAGAATAAATTTTATCCAAATATTCATCACTAATACCATCGAGCCAGAATAAATTTTTATTCAATCTTGAATGATCACGTAGGCGCTTTACGAGTGCTTCAACCAACCAACCTTGTTTACCGACAATAACTAAATTTAGTTTCTTTCCCTCCTTCCATAACAATTCGAAAGCGGATAGGATCTGATCTTGACCTTTACGTGGCTCAATCGTACCAACAGTTAAAAAAGTTGGATTTTTTCTTAATTCCCGGATAACATCATTAGCGTTATCTGGTAAGCCTTTTGATGGGACAGAACTATCTACATCAGCTCCTAAATGAAAGGAGTTAATTTTAAATTTTGGGTTATTTATAAAGAAATTATTTCTACACCATTCGACCATTTCGTCCGCTACTGTTCGTGATATACATATAACTCCGTTAAAGTTAACTATTGTTTTCAGCCAAGCTTCATGAATTATAGATAGCTGGTGATTAAATAACCTTGGCATTAAAATAGATAATAGATCATATACAATAAAATAAATCTCAACCCCTTCATTATTTAACTTTATAAGGTAATCTCGATTATTAATTACCGTATCATGTTGTAATTCTAAACCCAAAAAAACATCTCCTGCTGAATAAATTATAGGTTCATCTTTTTCATTATTAATTTGGCCCAAAAACTTATCGATAAAGGATCTAGCATAATAATAACCTGACTTTCCCATAGTGGCGTACACAGGCTCTACAACATAACCAACGGGAGGATTTTCAAGTAATTCTTTTAAAATGCTCCTAGTTACACGTTGTACCCCAGTTTTATTATCTTGTTTTACGAGTTCAGATATGTCTACAAAAAATTGTTTTATAACTTTATTTTTATCAAAAAGTACAAGCATATTTGCTATATCCATAATTTCTTTATTTGAAATACCAACTGGGATAAAAGCTGAGATAGTTTTTATTAATTCTGGTAATATGTCTTTTTGCCCCTCTCTTGTAATACTAAAATTATGTATAGATAAATCTTCTATTCTTTTTAATGCTAATATTGCACTTTTGTCCCAAGAAAATTGTTGTGCCTGCTCTATCCCATGTTTAACTAATTTAGTCCTCAATTTATCATTAGTTAATACTTGTAATAATTTTTCACTCATAGATTTAATATCAAGTGGGTCAAAAAGGGAGTCCTCACAATTAACAACTTCTGGAATACTTGTTGTATTTGCTCCTATAACAACCGCACCACAAGACATGGCCTCAAGAACAGGTAAGCCAAAACCCTCATATCGTGAAGGGAATACAAAGACTTCACAGAGGTTATAAAACATAACCAAATCATTATCAGTAACGTAGCCAGTAAAAATCAACATTTGATCACTAATCCCTGTTGATTTAGCTATCTTTTTTAATTCATAAGTATCATACTCCGATATCTTACCAACCATGACAAGCTGAAGTTTTTTTCGTATGTCTAGCGGTAACTTAGCGTAAGATTTAATTAAATTTGGTAGATTTTTACGATCGTCTGAACCACCTGTATACATTACAAAAGGATATTTAATACCGAATGCCTGTAAAAAATTAGACTTTAAATCATCCCCGATATTAATCTTGTGAAAAATAGAATCACACGCGGTTGAAATATTAATAATCTTATCATCCTTAATATTTAAGTGTTTTTTGGCTTCCTGCGCTGAAAATTCAGAAATAGCCAAACAACCAGTGGCTCTTTTTAAAAATTCTATTTTACGTAAATAATAGGCCTCGTAAGCGGGAATAGGTTTGAGATAAAATTCTCGATTAACTAAGGGTATTAGATCATAAAGGATAACAAATGTATTAAGCAAGCAATTTTGTCTATCAAATGGACCGACACTGGTGACGGAATTATCTGCATAACCCTCAAAAAGACTGCTAATAAGGACGGCGTCGGGATTTAAGCTAAAAATAAAAAACTCACGGACTTTTTCAGCAACGTCATGCCTCCAAGTGTTACCATGTTCATGCTCATAGACAGGCCCAGGAGCATACCAAACACGGATATTTTCTTGAGGTAAAACCTGATTAAAAGCCGCACGGAGAGGATCAATTGTATCTGGAAATAAACCGTTGAGGACTAAGATAATTTCATGTTGCCCTTTATTACGAATAATGGCCTTAGTTAGAGATAAAGTATAACGGCCGATACCGCGGAAACGGCTTTCTGTCTGAGCTCCCTGCATGTCGATTACAATACGCATATTATTTATTTTTATTACGCTTATCAATAGCCTCCCTAAGATCAAAGTATATTTTTCTAGCTCGCGGTGATAAATTATCTGACTCCTCTAATACTGGTGGTGTGGCTATCCGCTGTACCTTTAGAGCGGAAGATTTGAATAAGGAAATAATTATTTTTTTTATTTTTTTAACAACCTTAATAGATAATTTAAGTGGTACCTTTGAATATCTCCAAATGCGCCCGAATATTTTTCTTCTCCTACTCCCCAAGGGGATAAAAAACCTAACTAATTTATGTAAAATTAAAATTACTTTCCATCCTCGAGAATTATAAATAGTTATTAATTCATTAACTTTTGACTCTAGTTGAACTTTTGTAAAATTCGCTAAAACCTTTACTGAGGTTAGTTCATCATTAGTTGAAACTAGTTGCTTTTTAACAGATTCAATTTCAACTTTCGCCAAATCAAATTGTGACTTAGTGGTATCTAATTCAATCTCAGCTTTATCTATTATTTGTTGTTTGTCAAAAATAATCGCCTCTATTTTTCTTTGGCAAGCTTGCTCTAATATATTAATATTACTATTAATCAGCCAGTGTGAATTATCCAAATGAATTTGTGAATTATCAAAAATGTTAAGTGGTGCCAGAAAAGCAGAATCTAGTTCATTATGTTCATCAGCTACAAAAAATTTATTCAGGCCATCAAAATATACCTGATGATATTTTTTTGATCTTAAATAAGAAACGCAATCCGCTGAAACATCATCGTGCTCCCCAGCTGAAGTCACGGCTTCAAACAAAACAACCCAAGGGCGCACGGCCTTGAGAGAAAAGCCCTTGAGGACATTCAACTCAGACCCCTCTACATCAATTTTCAAAAAATGCACAGTATTTACTTCATTTTCTGCACAGACGGTATCTAGGGTTTTAGCAATCTTATTAAGTTTCTCAAATTTAAAACTTGATTGTTCTTCCCATATTTTAATGTTATCCTCTACCACAGAAGATATACCGGTTTTACTATTTTCAAAAAAAGCAGTCTCCCCTTCTTTATCAGAAATCAATAAGTTTAGGTTTATATCTCTTGGTCTCTCTAATTGAAATTTATTATAGTATGGGGTTACTGGATCAATATTTATTCCAGACCAACCATTATCATAAAAAAACTTTGTGACAGAATCCTGCGTTGGGTCATATGCCCCCACATCTATATAAAAACCATTTTTAACACGCTTAAGAGCACGCCATAATATTACATCTTCAAAATTTTGAGCATAGGAAATCATAATTTAATTTTAATCATAATTAAACTGCCCCTTTTCTAGGAGCATCTCAATGTCTTTTTCGTATCGTCGAAATAACGATTTGTTTGAATGATTAATACTCGTTTGAACAAAAAACTCCCTATCGCGCTCATCAAAAGACGCAACTATCAAGCCATCGCCACTAAAAGATTCTAAAATAGAGTGTGACGAAATAATATGACCACCATATTCTTTAATAAGATCCAAACATTTTTCATGAATATCAGGTTCCATAGATATTGAATAATGATGTGTTGAGACAAAAACAAAGCGAATCATGTTTTTCTGAAAGGCTAAAGTCGCACCCTTAAGTGCTGACAATTCAGCACCTTGAACATCCATATGAAGTAACTCAACCTTATTTAAACCATACTCTTTTATTAAACAATCAACTGTTCGGACCACGCAAGGAGTAATAATTGTTGGATTGGAATCCAGACATAAATCAATATATGCCTGGTCATTGTCCCCAGCTGCCGCCTGAATGAAATAGAAATTAGTTCCCCTATTTAAAGCGACATTCCTTTTTCCACCATCAAGATTAACTGGATCGGGCTCACAACAAATATTTTTTGCGCCCTCTACACCTTTGTTAAACCAGATAGAATAATACATCCAATGGGCGCCTAGTTCAATCATTGTTGTATTTTTTTCAACCCTCCTCATGACTTCATAAAAGACCTTTTCCTCCTGAGGCTCATGATGACCCTTAAGATTCTTGATAATTTCAGTTATTAATTTACCATAATAACCACCAGTATGAATCTTTAGACCGTTATGCATCAACTGAACAGAGCCACCTTGTTCATTAAAAATAGATCCTGAATTTTCAACCTTAGGGATATAATCAGAGTCTCCACACATACTCGCCATAGCAATTCGTTGATTTTCATCCATTATATTAGACTGTTCAAGTAAAAAGTCTGGTATTTTCATAATATACAAAGTAAATCTGAATGTGGATAATAAGTCTCTGTTGTTTTATTTAGCATTTCATTATATTGACGCATAATTTTCTCAACGCTTACAATACCAAACTCTTGCCAATTTTCGACATTAACATCATAAATACATGAACATTTTTTTAAAAATTCAAAAAATAACTGTTTATTATTTGTTCTTTCAAGTCCATACGGCCAAAATTCCACAACAAAGAATGGATTCTTTTTGGTGATATTATACCCCTTTAATACAGATCCCTCATACCCTTGAGTATCGACCCATACTAATAAATTATCCAGGTTGATTGGTAGCGTCTCATTAATAATATCTTGGAGGGTCATTGTTTGTACCTCAATAATTTTTCTTTTAGACTCACCAAAATCAGCACCGCCAGAAATATCCTTTCTTATTCTATGATCACCATAATTATCAGAGGATAGTTCTAATTGTAATGTTTCACTACTATTTTCTGAAATTGCATTATTAAATAAACTAACTCTTGAGACTAAATTATTTAGGATGATGTTACAGGTCAACAGGCTGTAGTTTCTTATATCTGGTTCGACACAGATTGCCTGTTTAAAACAAGCCTTTTTTAAGGCAAATATAGTATGCGTACCAATATTAGCACCAATATCTACAAAAAATTCCGATATAAATGAGTATTTTTTCTTCAAAAAGTCTGCTACATCAGAAACTTTCTCTTCCTGAAATTTTCCCTGAGATAACAACGATTGCCCTATAACCTTATCTGAATCAAAGACAAGCATTGGACCAATATCTGCATGAGCTAAAGACACTTTTTCGTTAAATATTACAAGATTTTCATATATTTTTTTCATAATTTTATTGTCTATAAACTAACATCAACATTAATATCCAATAAACCATGCGAATACTTTTTTTTATTCAAACTGCAAAAAAAGGCTCCGTCCTTTTTTTTGGCTAATATCTCGCCGGTTATTCTACCTACACCACCAACTATTGAATAATTTCCTAAACCAAGATAATTCACGAAGGAAAATTTAATAATCTTCCTACCATAACATCTTCCAGTTTTTTTACCAATATCTTTAGTATTAAATCCTAAAATAATCTGACCTGATAAATCATTTACGGTAAAACCAAACACAGGATCTTGAATTGGCTGTGAGAAATTACTTTCCATGGCAAGTTGTATTATCTCCCCCGTCTCAAACGCATTATTCACATTACCATGTTTATCTAAAAATTCAACACTAATGATTTCGGCGACTTTATTTTTTCTCTCTTCCTCCAGGCGTTTCTGCTCTTCGGCCTGGCGTTGTTTTTCAGCTTCAAGACGGGCCTTTTCCTCCTCTAAGACTTTACCTTTTAATTTTTCCGCTTCAATTTGAGCTTTAATCATATCCTTCTCTGCTTTTATTTTTGCCATTTCCTGCTCCTTTATTATCCGCTTCTCCTCATCAGACATATTTTGGTAAATATATTCATTACCAACTTCCTCAGCGGAACCAAGCATAGCGATTTCTCCATTACGCAAAAGCATGGCGCGGTCACAATAACGTTGAACAGTGGCAATATCATGGGTAACTAAAATAACGGTTTTACCTTGCTCTTTATATTTAGCAAACTCCCGGAGGCATTTTGACTGAAAATTTGAGTCACCAACGGCCAGCACCTCATCCATCAACAGGATTTCCCGGTTAGCGTGGATAGAAACGGCAAAAGCCAGGCGCACTTGCATACCGGAAGAGTAGTTTTTTATCTTCTGATCAATGAAACGCTCTAGCTCGGAAAAGGCCACTATGGAGTCAAATTTCTCATCAATTTCCCTCTCTGTTAGGCCCAAAACCGTGGCATTAAGATAGATGTTATCTCGGCCAGAAAGCTCTGGATTAAAGCCAATTCCAAGCTCTAGAAAGGGTGAGATAAGCCCGTGGGCCTTGGCTATGCCCTTATCCGCCGTATACACCCCAGCCAGGATTTTAAGCAGGGTGGACTTGCCACTACCATTACGTCCAATAATGCCAAAAAACTCCCCTTTTTTAACTTCAAAAGACACATCCTTCAGGGCGTAAAAGTTTTCCGAGGCATTTTTCTTAAATAAATTAATAAAAGCTATTTTTATAGAGCTTATCTTTTCATGCGGAATAGAAAACTGCTTTGACACATTTTTGACACTGATTGCTATTTCATTTTGTTCTTTTCTGTCTTTCATCTTTTTATTTAAATAAGCTCAGCCACTTTCTTTTCATATTTTTGAAAGACAAGATATGCCAAAGCAACAGCTACAATTATACCAATTAACAACCAAATAAAATGCCAGACAGTGGTATAAGCATTATTGATCAAACCTTGCTTAGCAAAATTTATGATAAAGGCAAAAGGGCTTAGCAACATCAAATGTTGTATCCTGTCCGGCATCATAGTCAATGGATAGATGATTGGTGAAGCATACATTAAAACGGAAAGTAGTATTTCCCACACGTTACTTAAATCCCGGAAACGAACATAAAAAGGTGCCGCCAAAAAAGAAAAGGCCACCGCTAAAATATATAAAATTATTGAGTAGACCAAAAAAGTAAATATTCCAGTTAAAGTAGGTACTTTATGATAAATTCCAAAGAAGACAGCTAAAACAATTAGGTTCATGCCAAAAATAAATAAGGCATTCATGGTAGAGCCCAGGACGATAGTCCAGCGGGGCACATATATTTTAGTCACTAGCTGAGCCTTGGAAACTAGAGACGTCATACCCATCATGGTGGCTTCAGAAAAGAACTGGAATAAAAGCAAACCAGTCAAAAGCTCTAAAGGATAATCCGGCGTACCAGAATTACGAAAATTAAAGATGGAGGAGAAAACAAAGTTCAAAATAGTAAACATTAATAAGGGCTTCAAAATCACCCAAACATAGCCCAAAACACTACCGTGATAACGAAGTTTGAAGTCAGTCCGGGCCAAACGCCAAACTAATTCCTTATAATTTTCATGGGTTTTTGCCATACAATAGAGCTAATCGTAACACTTTTTACCCCCTTAAACAACCTCACCCATCATCAGAATGATACTCCCTCTCCTTAACTAATGAGAGGGTTAGATGGAAATACTAAAGCATTACTTTGTTCCATTTTTAGAGCCAATTTACTATATAAGAACCTCTACTGTAACAAAATTACCGGTACCTCTTCATTTTGAAAATTAACCGTACCCGCCCAAATAGCTTTTATTATTTTCTCACCCTGAGGCGCGAAATTTGGATTAACTTTTACTAATTTATTAATAGCATCCACGGCCCCATTTTTATCCTTCTCGTGATACTTTTGGGCTGCTTCAATTAAATAAATCCCTTGTATTCTATCTAAAGGAGACGAAACGTTCACTAAAAGATTTTCTACAAGGTCACTAAGCCCATTAGAAGCGGCCGCTGATGCATAGGCTAACTTGGTGTCACTGGAATCTCTGTTAAGATCATAGGCAGAAGAAGCCTCAGTTAAAGCCTCACTTTGCCGGCCTAATACTAGCAAGGCTTTTATTATTTCGAATCTGATTGGTAAATAATCTGGAGCCAAGGCCTCCGCCTTCTTTAAATAATCCAACGCCATGGTAGAATTACCAGTAACATTTAAAAAAGAACCAATATATAAATAATATTCCACATTCTGTGGAGAATAAGCTAATTGTTTCTTGGCCTCGTCAAAAATAAACTGTAAGGCTTGCCTCTTCCCTTCTGAATCCATGTTTTTTGCTTGAATAATCGCCGGCGATACGTACAAAAGTAACTGGCTCCTAACCTCGGAATCGCCAGGCGTATTATAAGAAAGTGCTTTCTTAAACAAGTTAAGGCTGGTAGTAAGATTACCGCTAGCACCAGAATGAATCGCGGTACTTAGGGTCTCATTAGCCAGCATAGACTTAATATTCAAATACCACACGCATTGAATAATAAGAATAAAAATCACTGGAAAAATAACGTAACTTTGATAATCTCTGTTGTTAAAGAAAGAACGGTATGAGTTAGATAACTTACTATTATTATCCTGGGCCTCATCTTGTAAACCTGAATGAATGTAAGCTAGAACAATAATAAATAATATATAACTGATAATATTATCAAAGATAAATAATCCCTGAATAAAATACCCTAGCAACAGACTGGTCAGGATTGATCTTTCGATAACACTGATTTTATTTTTTCTTAACCAAAGTAAATAAAATACCGCGAGAAAGATAGATAAATAGCTAATCAGGCCGATAATTCCTCCCGCGATCAAAAAGTCTAGTGGAGTATTGTGAGCATGGTCAAAACGTCCGCGATCAATAGTGTAAATATTAGGATCATAATATTTTTCAAAAACATAAGAAAACCCTTCCTGACCCCAACCTAGGATCGGCCTCTCTTCAAAACCTTTTATGGCAACAGACCAAATCAGTAATCGGGACTGACCAGCGATGTCGTTTTTGCTGGACAAATTAATTTCTGAAATCCTTTTCAGGGTTGAGTTGTTCTGTACAAAATCCGTCTGTCTGATAAAAATAAAAATACCGATAATTAGTATTACCAAAATAAGACCTAGGCCAGATATTTTTTTTATTAGCAGATGCTTCTTCTCAAAGATGATGATCAGCAACATGCAAATTAAAATGCCACCAATAAGACCAAGGAGTACACCACGAGAAGTAAGATAGATAAAGTAAACGGAAAAAAGAGATATGATCACATAAATATAAGAAGCCCAGTTTTTAAGCATACGCTTACCTAAACTAATTTCCTGATGATCCAAACCATTGTTTAAAAAATGTTCTCGGTAAAGTAAAATAATACATATAAACAAAACGAATAAAAAATAAATTGAAAAATAGATCGGATTATTAAAAGGACCAGCCACCCGGACTTGTCCATTTTTTATAATTTCCATAAGACCCATTATCACCATAATAAAACTGGAGAAGACAAATGCTCTTAAAAAATGATGCCACATATCTTTAGTTTTAAGCATTGAAACTAATATCAGCAAGTAAATAAATACATGGATTGTGGTTATCCAGCCTTCCATCCGTTCAAAATTACTCCAAAAAGCCCGGTAAGGATCAACGGCATGTAAATCCGCTATCAGCATAATTAAAGTAAAAATACCGGCGCAAACAAGTATCCAGGAAAATTTTGGCCTGAATTTACTATCTCTTATCATTAAAATCAGCCACAAACCAAACACTATCTCCACAATAATCCTAAAAAAGAAGGCCTTGCCATCAATATAAGGAAAGGTCAGTGAAGGCGTAACGATAAAAGGAATTATCATTACGGAAAACAGGCCAGCCAAAATTGTATTTTTTAATATTTTAAACATACAAAAAACAGTATAACACAAAACCGCCCCTTTTAAAGGGGCGGTTTTGCTGATTTATACTGTCTTGATGGATAAAATCAATCAAGAATATATAAGATCTATAGTCTCACAACTATACTTAGTTACCAATCTGCTTAGAAGCAGTTCGGTAATCTTGTACAGGGACAAGAGCGTTACTAACATCTGGAGCTATAGCGGTTATAGCAAAGTTTACAGTATTCATCTGTAATCTGTAGCTACCGGAAGCAGCAGGATCATAGTAAGCTGAAACTCTCAAGTTAGCTGTAGAACCATCGTTGATTCTCAAACAGTCAACACCACCACAAGCGGCGTCTAAGAAAGTAACTCCACCTTGTGAACCAACTTGCTCGAGAACAGTACCAGCAACTGAACCAGTGGTTGCCACTGAACCAGCGGAAGCGTCTTGGATAGTGTAACCTACACCACCGGTTGAAGCACCTCTACTTGTGTTTAATGGAATATACACGGTTTCATCATTAGCAGTTACGCTAAAGTTTACAACAAAGTTACCAGTATCATCACTTGAGCTTGTAGTATCCTTAGCATCTACGGTTGGGGTAGGCATGCTAGAAACAGCTACGGTCACACCTTGTGACTTAAAGACTTGATTCTCTCCAGGAGCGGAACCTGCAGGATCAGCTGCATCACCGTTTAGATCCTGAATATTGAAGTTAGAAGTAACTGATGGGTCTGACATAGACACAGTCAATGAATCTCCTTGATCAAATGTGCTACTTGCTGAAGTATCACCAATTTGCTTGATTTTACCAAAGATGGTATAGGTCTTTGAAGTACCTTCATCAATAGTGATATCATCGCTAGAGGTAAAGGTTACAGTTTGATCAGCTGAAGCACCAACTGTCTCGCTATCAATCTCATTACCACTATCATTTCCCTTTCCTTCGACTAATCTTAAGTTACTTACCATTAAGTTATCAGTAGTAACTCCAGTTGAATCAAGAGCAACTTTCATTTTGCTGAAAGTCATATCTGATCCCTCTGCTCTCAAAGTAACGAAGAGTAAAGGAACATCGTTTGTAGTACCGGTATCAGAAACAAGAACATCACCAGCTGTAGGACCTACAGTAGAGATGTGCATCTGAACATTTCCGGAAGCTGCAAGAGTCTGGAAGACAAAGTCTTCACCAGTAGTGCTCAAAGTTGAAGGAACATCAGCGGTTAGAGTAGCTCCGGTTCCATCAGTAAAGCGAACTTGGTCAACAGTAACATTCCAATTGTTGCTACCATCAGCACCATCAATATGGCCGACAGCGCTAACAGCAACGTAGAAGTCAACTTTAGCATTCTCATTAACAGTTGCATTGGTCAAGCTTATGCTCTTAGAATAAGTATCACCATCTTTGGTGAAATCAGCGACATCAGCTGAACCAACTTTCTTTGAACCCTCATAAACGGAAACGGTTTCTGCATATCGATTTAATCGAGCTGAACCGCTACCATTGTTGATAAGGGAAACTTTAACGCTAGTAACACCAACATCAGAATCCTCAGCCTTCACTTTGAAGTCTGCAATCTTAACATTGCTGTCTCCTTCCCTAACTTCTGATTCAACATCGGAAGCTTTGGTAATAGTGATATCTCCTGCACCACCACTTAAAGTAGCTGAGCCACTAGTAGTTGTGGTTGTGGTTGTAGTGGTTGTAGTTACAGGAGCGCAGTAATTCAACTTTGCTAATGTAATTGGACCAACATAACCAGCGGCTGGAGCAATACCATTTGCAGTCTGGTAAGCAACAACAGCGGCCTTGGTGATAGCACCAAAGTAACCGGTAGCTGGGGTGACGCCTAACTTTGTTTGCAAAGCGGTGACATCAGCACCAGTAGAACCAACGGTCAAATTTCGAGTAAATGAAGCGGCGCAAGAAGCAGCAGCAGAACAACCAAGAGCGGCGTTTGCTTGTGCAACCTTTGCAGCATCAGTAATACCTAATACTGTCAGCATGGAGCTAATGTTTGCACAGGTAACGCTTTGTGCGCTAGCTGTTGAAACAGCGACTCCGGCGAATACGGTAACCATAAGTGTCAAAATGACACCGGCGACCAATAATTTTTTAGACATGATTTATAATTTTTCTAATTATCTTACTTCTAAAAGAAGCAAGGCAATAATTTCTTCTACTTAACTAATAAAATTTAATAATGTGAGAAGAAACTATTTTTATAAACTACATTCCTTAATTTTTTTTATTAAAGAACGGTCGGCAAGGTTTCGACTAAAAACCAGCCGAGCCATCTCTCTGAACCGTGAGGCTCAAAAAGAAATATATTTTTTACTTCACAAAAAATAATAAACATAATTTGACCTGCTTATTACTCTCTGCTTTCCGGTAATTATTTTAAAATATAAAAATAAATAACTACCATAATTTCAAACTATAATTCTGTGCTTTATTATAAGCACCGAACATTAAAAACAAATTAACTTTTGTTTCCAATATTCGGCACTCAAATCAAGCCAGAATCTTAGTGATAAAAATGAGAAGGAAACACAACCGTAAACAGCCGTAACTGGATAAGAAATTCTGTATTTTTAGACTCTATTTAATTATCAAAGAACGCTCGGTTACTTACCTGTCCCCTTATTATATATTCTACTTGGTAAATAAGCAAAATAGGGGCTGTGGATAACTTTTAGGCCTTAAATAAAAGGCCCAAGTAAAGCCATAATCCACAAGGTCAATACTAGCATAATATACAACAGAAAGCAACCTAACAAACCACCACGTCATCAGAATGACACTCCTCCTTAACCAAGGAGGAGAAAGTGGAGTTACCTTATTAAGTTCGTACCAAAAGAGGTCCAGCCTTAGTTAATAAAGGTAGGGGGTTAAAAGTTCCCTTTCCCCGCTTTGGTTAAGGCGGGGTGGTAAGGCTCTGCGAACCGGGGCGGTTGTCTATTTTAATGAATACCTGGACCACCTTTTTTCACCCTCTTTTTTGATCTGTCCTTTACTTACTAAGGTGGCCAATTCACGTTGGATAGTCTTCTCACTACAACCCTTGATGGCTGAAGTAAAATCTTTGATACCGAGACCAGAGTCCTTTTTTAAAAGATTGATAATTATTCCCCGTCTGTCAGTCTTGTCCTTTTGTTTTATTTCATTATTTTTAAAGGACATTCTATCGGACATAGTATTGTGTCCTTTAGAAGATATTCCGGCCATTGGAGAAAAGTTCTTCTCATAATTACCAACCTCTTCTTTATCACTTGGCCTGGCTACTTCAAAAAAATGTTCGGGAAAAATAAGACCTTTTGCACCCTCACCCTTCCCCTCTTTTTCTATGATCTGAATCAAGCTACAAAGCTCATGTTTTAAGATATTAAAATTCATTTCTGAAATGATTCCACTGATGTAGGAAATTTCCAAAAAAGATAGAAGTTTTAGGCCAGTGGAGACAAAGTCAAAACGCTCGGTTATTTGTTTGGTGGAGGTTCTATCAGACAAATTTACACTGAGAGAAAGCAGGTTTACGCTGGCTTCTCGGATCTGCCATTTGACTGGTTCTCTGTCCGATATGAAACTGGACAGCAGGTAGAGAGCAGAGACCATTTTCTCTGTCTTTTTGTATAGATAAATAAGATGGGGGTTGTCCTTAAAAACCTCTAGATCAGAAAGGCTAAGTGAGTTAAGGCCATTTGACCCATTCTCTACCTTATTTAGTTGTTTGTTTTCATCTGACATAAATTATCATGGACACTGAGGCTAAAGAGACAAAGGCTCGGCCTTGGGTATTCCCAAAGCCTAGCCTTTGTCTGATACCGCTGTCCCTTAAGAAAAATTAACTTTTTTAGAAAAAACCTTTTGTCCATTATATAACGGACGCTAAAATATTGTAAAGGACTTTGGACAAATGGAGAATAGAAAAGTCCGTATGTAAATAGATTTAATATTAAATAAATACTGTGATATAATTACACAAATAATTCACATAAAATATGAGTAAAAAATCAAAAAAAGAATCATCCCTTTCCCTGCCGGAAAACCCCTTCAATAAATTAAAAAGAGAAACAAAACACAGTATTATGGCCATCACTTTTTTTGTCCTAGCGATCCTTTCTATCCTCGCTTCAATGGATTTGTTCGGACCAGTAGGAGAAAAACTTTTTGCCGGTTTTACCTGGCTGTCCGGCGTAGGTTATTATCTATTACCAGTAATTTTTATTATTCTTTGTATTTCCTTTCTTAAACAAGAAGAGAGAGAATTTAGCGGAGTAAAAACCACTGGCGCGATATTATTTTTTATTTCCGGTTTGGGAATCATCAGCACCCTCGCAAAAATATTAGAGTGGACTAAAGACGGTGGACATATTGGCAAGGCAATCTCCGGACTTTTTATGTGGCTCTTTGGTTCTACCGCCACCCTTATTATTCTCTCCGCTTTGATAATAATATCCTGTTTAATTCTGTTTGAAGCCGAACTAACCATGGACACTTTGTGCTTCTGGCGCCGATTTAAAAAAGAAGAAGAGAAAGACGATGAAGAAGAGGTTGAGGTAGAAATTACTCCTCAGGAAAAAATTGATCTCAAAAAAGAAGTTGCTCCCGTAGAAAAAACTCCGGTAATCCAAGAGAGAAAAACTGAGGTTAAAGAAAAGAAAGAGGATGAGATGGATATTGCCATGCGCAACAATCCCGGCAAGGAATATGTCCCTCCCCCACTTTCTCTCCTGGCTAATGACAGCGGCAAGCCCGGTACTGGTGATATCAAAGCCAACGCCAATATTATAAAAAGAACTTTGCAGAAATTTGGCATTGATGTGGAAATGGATGAAGTGACAATTGGCCCATCCGTCACCCGTTATGCTATCAAGCCAGCAGAAGGAGTAAAACTATCCCGCATTATTACTTTACAAGATAACCTAGCTTACGCCCTAGCCGCCCACCCTATCCGTATTGAAGCCCCTATCCCCGGCAAGTCACTAGTGGGTATAGAAATACCAAATACCACAAAAACCACGGTTGGTTTAGCTTCCCTCTTGGCTTCAGATAAATTCAGTGAGTCAGAAAAACCGCTTTTGGTTTCTCTAGGTAAAAGTATTTCCGGTGAAGCGCACTTTGCCAACCTGGCAAAAATGCCACACGTTCTAATTGCCGGTGCCACTGGTTCTGGTAAATCCGTCACCATTCACGCCGTCATTACTTCCCTTCTTTATAGAAATTCACCAGAGATATTAAAGTTTATAATGATTGACCCAAAACGCGTGGAGCTAACCGCTTATAATAAAATTCCCCATTTACTTACTCCAGTTATTACCGAGCCCAAGAAAACCATCCTCGCGCTCAAATGGGCCGCCAAGGAAATGGATCGCAGGTATGATGTGCTTCAGGAACGCGCCTGCAAAGATATTGATTCTTATCATAAAAATATTCTCGCTCCCGCTCTGGATAAATTAAAGGAAACGAAACATAAAGGCCGTGATGAAAGTAGGGTGGAGCTGCCAGAAACTATGCCGTTTATCGTGGTAGTGATAGACGAGCTTGCTGATATTATGATGACTTATCCTAGGGAGCTTGAAAGTGCCATTGTCCGCCTCGCGCAGATGAGCCGAGCCGTGGGTATTCACCTAATTCTCTCAACTCAGAGGCCATCCGTGAACGTTATTACCGGTTTGATCAAAGCCAACATCCCCGCCCGTATTGCCTTACAAGTTGTGTCTCAGATTGATTCCCGAACCATTATAGATAGTCCGGGGGCAGAAAAACTGCTCGGTTCAGGTGATATGCTTTATCTGGGTGGTGAAATGAGCAAGCCGGTTCGCTTACAAAGTGCCTTTATTTCCGAAGGTGAAGTTAAAAAAGTTGTTAAGTATTTGACGGAGGCTTATCAAGATGAAATTCCGGGTGAAGGTATCAACTTTGCGGAGACCGCCAAGGATAGAAATGTTTTATTTGAAGGAAATATTGGTGATGATATGGGTGATGATGACGAGCTTTATGAAACAGCTAAAGAAGAAGTTATCCAAGCCGGCAAAGCCAGCACCTCCTATATTCAAAGAAAACTCTCCGTAGGTTATGCCCGTGCCGCCCGCCTGATGGATATGCTGGAGGAACGTGGCGTGATTGGCCCTGGCTCTGGTGCCAAAGCCCGAGAAATACTTATTGGCCGGACTGGTGATGAGCATGACAATAGTGCTAATTTGGAAGACGTGGCGGATAAGATGATTGGGCAAAGTCATTCTACTGATGATGTTCTCACTCAAGAAGAAATAGAAGAGCCTAAAACCAAAAAAACAAAAAGTAATGTAGATGAAAATGGTTTTGAAGAGCCAGAAAATCCTAAAGAATTTTAGATTTTAAAAAATAATGAGCAGACGCGAAACAAAATTTTATTTGAAAGCGATAATCATAGGTTTGTTTTTAATTTGCCTATTTGGTTATGGCGCTTTTGAAATCTGGAATTATGCCACTGGGCCCAAAATAATCGTAGCCTCCCCGGCCAATGGCGTAGCGGTGTCCGAATCCTTGATTTCCATTGAAGGGCAAGGAAAAAATACCAAAGAAATTACTTTGAATGATCGACCGATCGTGGTGGATGAGCAAGGAAATTTCTCGGAAAAGATATTGCTGTCATACGGTTACAATGTGCTAGAATTAAAAGCCGAAGATCGATTCGGCAAAAAAACCGAGCAGGAATTGCAGATAGTTTATAAGTAAGTAATAGTTTAAAAGTCGGAAGCAAAGATTAATCAAGAAAGAATAAATATTTAATTTTAAAAGTCCTCGGGTTTCCTTGTTGCACAGGCCAGACATTTTAAAATCAAACATTTACTCTTTCTAAAAAATTTGATTAATCTCTACTTCCTTAATTAACAACAGCATGATAAAAAAAGAAAAAAAGGAGCCAAAGCAAGTAGGAGCAAATATTCAGGACACCCTAGATCAGATCCGGACAAAATTTGGTGATGATTCCATAATGAAGCTGGGCGATAAGCCGAGAGTAGATGTAAATGCCATTTCCACCGGTTCCATTGGTTTGGATGCCGCACTTGGCGTGGGCGGATTACCGCGCGGAAGAATTATTGAAATTTTTGGGCCAGAAAGCTCTGGTAAAACTACCCTCGCCTTGCATGTGGTGGCGGAGGCGCAAAAATTAAACGGCCTGTGTGCTTTTATTGATGCCGAGCACGCCATGGACCCGGAATATGCCAAAAAACTTGGTGTAAAAATAGATGAATTACTCATTTCCCAACCAGATAACGGTGAGCAGGCTTTGGAGATTGTGGAAAGCCTCGTGCGTTCTGGTAAGATGGATGTGATAGTTATTGACTCCGTGGCCGCCTTGACTCCAAAAGATGAAATTGAGGGTGATATGGGCGCTCAGCATATGGGCAAGCAAGCTAGACTGATGTCCCAAGCCCTCCGTAAATTGACCGCGATTGTGGCTAAAAGTAAAACAATTGTTATCTTTATCAACCAGATCCGTATGCAAATTGGTGTGATGTTTGGTAATCCAGAAACTACTCCCGGTGGAAAGGCACTAAAGTTTTACACATCCGTTAGATTAGATATAAGAAGAATCGCCCAGATTAAAAAAGGTGAGGAAATTATGGGTGGGCGCATCCGCGTAAAGGTGGTAAAGAATAAAGTGGCCGCTCCTTTCAAGCAAACCGAGTTTGACCTGATGTATAACGAAGGTATTTCCACCGAGGGTGAGATGATTGCACTTGGAGAAAAAATGGGTATTATTAAAAAAGTGGGAATGTCATATGAGTGGACTGGCACTGAGAAGGAAGATGAAAAGAAGCTGGGCCGTGGTTATGACGCCACCAGACAATTCCTGAAAGAGAATCCAAAGATTTCCGAGAAAATATTAAAAGAAATCCGCGAGAAGTTAAAAGAAATTTAAGAGAATTACAAAGGCTAGGCCTTGGGTAATCCCAAAGCCTAGCCTTTGTAAGTAAAAATGAAGCACGTCAAAAAAATCAAAAAAGAACATGTCTGGCTGGGCTGTATGGCGGTAGGACCCTTGATGGCTTATTCTGCCGTCTTCTACCCTGGCCTGTCCGTATTGGCCGTAGCTTTTATTGTAATTGGATTGAAGGGTGTTTTAGTGGATATAATGTAGGATCAAAGCCAGGATTATTTTTTTTAAAAGTCCTCGGATATTTTGGAATGAAGAAACATTTAAATTTTTATGGTCTGGTTTTAGTCCTGGCTTTATAGACAATAAAAGCCAGCTAAAATACCCGAGGACCTAAAAATTTGAATAGTTTCTGATAGTCCAAAACCAGACATTTAAAATCAAATATCTATCATTTCCCATTAAACTAATAACGCCTATAATTATCCTCATTTGCTTTAAAATGTAAATATTTATTACTAATATATCCTAAAATAGTCTTTATTTGACTTATATTTTAGTTATGATACACTTACTGTAAATATAATTTACAACAGTATGCTAAAACAAATTATTGAAAATTTTGATCTGACAGAGAAAGAGGCCAAAGTTTATTTGGCCGGTCTTAAATGTGGCAAAAACAAGGTAAGCGTCATCGCTAAAGAAGCAGGCCTGAACCGCATCACCACTTATGAAATATTAAAACGCCTAGCCTTCCGTGGCTTGGCTGGCGGTATCACCTATGACAAACTCACCTATTTTCAAGTAACCAGCCCGGACTCCTTGATTGCCAAAAAGGAAAGACAATTAGGCCTGGCTAAAAATTTCCTGCCGGACCTTTTATCATTAAAAAACTCTGGGGGCAATAAACCCAAGATTGATTTTTACAGTGGAGCCGAGGGGATCAAAACTATCTATGAAAAAACCCTAAATGTTAAGAAAAAAATAATTTACAATATAACCAACATTGAAAATTTGACCAGCGTTTTGGATAAAAGTTTTCTTAATGATTATTTCCAAAAAAGAACCAAAAAAGGAATAAAAGTTAAGGTTCTTGTCCCGGAAGCCGGCCTACAATCAGAATATCTGAAAGATAATGAGAAATATTTGAGAGAAGTAAAGATTTTTAGTAGGAATAAATACAATATTCCAAATGAGATAATGATTTTTGATGACAAAGTAGCCCTGCTCTCCTTCTCTGGCAAAATTGGCGTCCTAATTGAAGATCAAGAAATTGCCAGCTCCATGTTTGCCATCTGGCAAATCATGTGGAATCTATTGTAGAAAAATCTCTATCCGTTCCTTGCCTTGGCCGGCGGTCTTTCTTTTTAATTTGATTGGCCCTATTTCACCAGTCTTTTTTAAGTGCGTACCACCGCAAGGCACTTGAGCAAAACCCAGGATCTCCCAATAACGCCTCTCATTCACCTCATCACTAAAATCACTTTTTATAGGTTTATCACTTTCAATAATTTCGTTAATGGATTTTTCAATTTCTGACAGGACATCACCTAAACTACCATCATACATAAAATCCAGCCTAGCCTTATCAGGAGAAATATGAGCACCCAGCTTTACAATCCCCGGAAACTTTTTATAGATCAACTCCAGCACCAATTCTGCGGAAAAATGTAGTTTCATCAGTTCATAACGCCTTTCCCAATCTATATTTATCATTACTTCGTCACCAATTTTAAAATTACTGCCATCTTCCACGGTATAAACAATATTTCGGCCCTCCTTTCTGGCCTCGAGTACTTTTTGCCCACCAATCATCCCCTCATCACTTTCCTGTCCACCGGAAAAGGCATAAAAAATGGTTTGATCCAAGGTAATTTCATCACCGTTAACGCTTACAACTTTAGCTTTTAGCTCTGTTAAATAAGGGTCCTCCCAAAAAACTTTTTTAGTGAAGCCCGGTCTCTCTATTGTCTCTGGTTTTCCTGGTTCCATATGTCTATATATACTATCCTTATAAACAAAAACCCGCAATGAACGGGTTTTTGTAAATTACATTTACCCTAAAATGACTTTTATTATTTTAGAGTTTCTGTTTTACTATTATGCACCACCTCTATGCTATAGTCAGCACCAACCATATCACCATTACTATCAAACTGTATTTTACCAGCTGATACTCCGCCAGTATAGACTGTCTTATACAATTCATTCTTAATTTTTTCAGAATCAGTTCCAACTTTGTTCATTACCTGAGCTAAAAGTTTCAATCCATCATAAGCCTCGGGTGAGCAAATTGTGATATTATCTGTGCCAATTTTTGTCTTCATGGCTGCCGTAAATGCCGGAGTAAGCGGAGTAGCCACGTGAGAGTACATTGAACCTTCCCCGGCCTGCCCTAAGGTTGACCATATTTTAGCATCACCCCAAGAATCTGCACCGAAAAATGGTGTGTTAATTCCCAATTGTCTAGCTTGTTTGATGCCGGTAATTGCATCCTCTGTCATTCCAAGAAAATAAATTATATCTGGATTTGAGGCTTTTATCTTTGTAAGTTGAGACCGTACATCTTTACTTGATGGAGTAATTGATTCATCAGCAACAATCACACCTCCGAGTTTCTTAAATGAGTCGACAAAAACGCCTCTGATACCCGTCCCATAATCTGTTTGAATGTACAATATTGCCACATTCTTTTTGCCAAGTTTATTGTATATATAGTCTGCATTAAAACTACCCTGATAGTTATCAGATGGATAGTTACGGAAAATATAATCTCCGGAGTTCGTTATTGCTGGATTTGATGAACAAGGAGAAAGAACGACGGTCTTTGATTTCTCCGCAATATCAGTAAAAGCCATAGTCTCACCAGAACAAACCCCTCCCAAAATGACCGGAACCTTGTCCATATTTATCAACTTACTAGCGGCAGCATTGGCATTAGTATTAGTACATTTTCCATCCTCATAAATAACCTCAATTGGTCGGCCATTTACTCCACCCGCCTTATTTACTTCTTCAACGGCCAAAGCCACAGCAACCTGTTCATTCTGACCAATACTAGCAGCATCTCCAGTTAATGGTCCAACAAAACCAATTTTGATTGGTCCGGTTTCTTTTGACTTACCATTTGAAGTAAAACCTATAATAATTAAGATAATCACCACTACAATTCCCACAACCCATAAACTTTTTTTATTTCCTTCCATTTGATTTAGCGAAATCATGTCGCGCAACCGTCCATATAGCGCGACGCTCTTTCATTAATTAATAAACTTATAAATAAATGATAAAACTATTAAACTTTATCTACAGATATTATACCTTTTTAACACAAATTAACAATACTGTCACTATAATTATCACCTGGCTAAAAAACCCAATTCTTAAAATAAGCTTATGGTGCTTGACTATATTTAGTTATCTTGCTAATATTAAATTGTTGTCAGTTTTATTAACAGTTGCTATTAATTCCCAATAAAATGAATTACATTGATACCCTAATGCGAGCCGGTCTCACAGCAAAAGAAGCGGCTGTTTATTTGGCTAATTATGAATTAGGCGAAGCCACCGCTTCCCGGATCTCCCAAAAATCCGGCATTAAGAGGCCTACTACTTATATTGAACTGGAAAACTTAATTAAAAAAGGTTTGGTTGGTCAATCCAAAAAAAGAAATTTGAAATACTATACTGCCCAAAGTCCAAAAGTGATATTAGAGATACTAGAAGAGAATAAAAAGGAATTAGAGAAAAACATGTTGAGCCTTATATCTTTAGGTAACGCTATTGATAAGAAACCGTCAGTGAAATATTTTGAGGGGGAGGACGGTATAAAAGAAGCATACCGGGACACCCTTACTATCCCTAATCAGGAAATCCAAAGCTGGTTTTCCGGATCTTCCGCGGTCGGCAGTGAATCTTTTCAGGAAAAATATTATATTCCGGAAAGACAGAAAAAAAATATCTGGATTAGAGCTATTCTGCCAAATAGTACTGAACTTAGACCTTATTTAGCAAAAAACAACGAACAATTGAGGAAATCAAGATTAATTAATCCTTCAAAATACAATCTTGAGAATGAAATCGTTTTATATGGTAAGAATAAAACTGCAATCCTAAACTATGGTGATAAATTAGGCGTAATTATTGAAAGTTCAAAAATCCATGATTCCATCAAGCAAATTTTTGAGATCATGTGGGAAATGCTCCCGGAGGAGAAGTAAAACTAAAAATTAAGAGGCTGTTTGTTCCAGACGAGCTAAAACTTCTTTATAAAAATCTTTCGGAATCGAACCTTTACCGGTCATAACTAATTCACCCTCAGTTTTTGCATAGCAAGGTTGTGTCAGCGTCATCGTTCCGCTCTCAATTAAATCTTTTCTTTTTTTATACCCCATACTCTGGGTCCAAACTTGCTTAAGATCAGCTTTTCTTATGTCATCAGTATATCTAAACATTTTTGTCTCATTCCCAGGACAGGCTTGAACCCGACCATCTTTCCTAATAAACATTCCGCTTATAAATTGATTGCAGGCAAATCCAGCATAAGGAGAAACCCCCTCCTTTTTAACATCATCTAACGTTAATATCCCAACTTCAATCAACCAATTATAAACCTCCGTGTAAAGATTAACTAATTGTCTCTCCTTAAAATCAGGGTCCTCTATCTCTGGCACATCCTTACCTTTTCCGCTTACCATTGTTGGAGCTAAGACAACTGGAATATTTCTTCTCACACCCCACTTAAAAATCTCAAGTGCTTCTTCCACATTATCCCTAAAGATAGGGGCGCAAATCAGAGCTAATTTTTGTCTATTGATGTCACTATTCATACCCGCCTCCGCTAGGTTTTCAATTCCAGCGTTTCTCTTTTGACTAAAATTTTGAATCGAGGTTTGAAGTCTGGCATGTTCAACTTCTGCATCAGCAGAAATAAAGCCAACTAATAATCTTGCCCGGCTATAACCGGCTATTTTTTGGCATAATTCTTTAGCACTGATCCCAAAATTTTTCTGGGCTAATTCATCATCTCCCAATATTACTCCTTTTGTAAAGATACCAATATTAATACCCTCTTGTTCAAAAAAATCCAATATTTCAAACAGCTTTGGATTATGTAATAATTCGCCAGGGCCTAAAAACTTAACTGTCTCTAGCCCAAGTTCCTTGGCTTTTTCGACAACACCTTTAACTTCATCAAATGTCATGAGAGGATTATTTGTATCGGTTTTACATTCAAAACAATGTTTACACCCAATATCACATTTATATTCTTTTTCGGCACGTTCACTGATCGTTTCAATTGGTCCTTCATTTACCACTTTTACATAAGCATCATCGCTAATACTCAGATCAAGAGTTAATAATTTGTATGTTCCATCTTCTGTTGTCTCATTCATTTTATCAACGGAAAAAGACCAACCATCTACCCAGGGCCGATACCCATCAGGAAATGAATTTGGAAAAGTTTCAGGAATATTTGGGGTAATTATTTGTGAAGTTCTTTCGTCACTATCTCTTAACTTAATATTTTTATCTAAATTTTCCATAACTATAGTTTAACATAATAAATCACTTCCCTAAATACGCTTCAATAACCTCTGGTTGAGCAAGGACATGGGCGGGGGTGCCCTCAGCAAGGAGATGACCGCTGTCTAAAACGATCACGTGATCAGAAAGAGCGCGGATCAAGTCCATATTATGTTCAATCAGGACGATGGTTTTACCTTGCTCACGTAATTCCTTAAGAACTGTAGAAACAGTTTGAATCATTTCCGGAAACAAGCCGGCAAACGGCTCATCAAAAAATATAGTATGCAAACCATCCTCCTCTCCTAAATCCATAGCGAGCACCCGGCCGATCTCTAGTAATTTTCTCTGCCCGTAAGAAAGATTGTGGGCTAAATCATCTTTCTTCTCCCATAAATTCACTTTTCTTAAAACCTGCTCCGCAATATCCAAATGATATTTCTTATGTTTTTCAAACAAGGAGCCAATAACGTGCCTGGAAGTAATAACAATTAAAATGTTATCAATTACCGGCATTTGTTCAAATAAACGCACGTCCTGAAAAGTACGTGTCAGGCCAAAACCCGGTATTTCATAAGGCTGGATTTTTGTGAGCACAGTATGCTCACCCACCTTTACCAAACCGCTATCATAAGGCGTAAAACCAGTCAGTAAGTTCACCAAAGTGCTTTTCCCGGACCCATTTGGTCCAATCACACCGGTGATTTTTCCTTCCGGAAAAGAGATGGACAACCCATCCACCGCCTTCACTCCCCCAAAATGTTTTTTTATTTTCTCCGTTTTAATTATAGGCATGTTTTACATTATAGCAAAAAATACTCCCCTTTGGGAGTATTTTTTGCTAATCCAAGGTTTAACCTTAGTCAGGGTTAGTTCACCTTTTCCAAATGCATGGGGACCACAAAGTCACCGGCTTCTACCTGCGTGGCCACCCCAGCCACACCGGACATTTTACTTACACCTGCCAAACAATCTTTAACGGATTCTCTTTTGTTTTTACAGACATCAATTAAATTCACAATGTCATAACCAAAAGCGGCGCCAAAGTTTGGTTCCTTGCCAAATTTTGCCTTATACTGATTTTTGAAATCCACCGCTTTATCCGGCAATGAGAAATCATAAGAAGTAGAATAAAATGGAACATCCGCAATCTGTTTTCTAGTATCCAGATCAGCAAAAACCGCTGAGGATTCTACAATGGGCATACCAAGCTTTAATTGACCGGCTGTTTTAACAATACCCACGGCTTCACCCGGAGTGGAAGCGACAAAGATAAATACATCCGCACCAGAGCTCTTAGCTTTCAGAATAACGGTATTATAATCCTTCTCCGCTGGCATGAATGATTCCGCAAAAACTATTTCTTTATTATTTTGTTTAGCTAATTCTATAATTTTAGCTTTCACAGAATTTCCTAAATCATCATTTCTAGTAAGAAGAGCGATCTTTTTTGCCGCCAACACCGGAGAAATAGAATTAGTAAAGGCGGGAGTGGCATAATTTGTAGGGTCAGTGTAATACCGGGTAGTGTAATCATTAACAATTACTGGATGACTGGCCGCCACTAAGGAAACAAGTAATGGCTGTTTATTTTCCAAAGCTAATTTTGAAAGAGGAACAGCCACCAGAGATAATTCTGAAAAAGTCAGATCAACTTTTTTAGCCTGAAGTAAATTATAAGCCGAGATACCATCCGCTGCTGTTGATTTACTATCTTCATAAAGAACCGTTAATCCTGGTTTTTGCTCAAGCGCCAGCTCCATACCATTTTTAACAGTTTCTCCCCATAATGAGGCCGCCCCGGTCAAAGGTAAGACCGCTCCAACTGTAAACTCACCTTTAGAAGACGGTTGCATGAAATATAAACTCCCTATTAATATTAGAACAATCACTATCCCAAAAATAATTTTCTTATTCATGTAATTTTATTAATAATCCCTAATAAATTTGACTATATAATAATAACATAGAATAATATAAAAATCTCAAAATATTACATAGACAAAACAAAAATCTATTATATATTGCAATTACATGCCTATATGCTATACTATTATTGTCGCTTTTGACGACAGTAATATGAATATAGAACAAGCATTGACTAAATGGGGCCTAACGGACAAGGAAGCCAAGGTGTATAATTCCCTAATAAAAAAGGTAGAGTCTACCGTATATCAATTAGCCTTGGATACAAAGATCCCCCGAACAACGGTGTATGAAACCCTGGAGAACCTGAACAGCAAAGGATTAATATCTTACAGCCGAAAAAACGGCGTTAAATACTATTTTGCCGAAACGCCAAATCAGTTAGTCAAAATTTTGGAAGAAAAAATGACGCTGACAAAAGAATTCCTGCCAATATTACTGGCCATGCCGCCAGAAAGCACCAGCCCCACCGTAAAATTATATTTGGGGGCTGAGGGTAAGAAAAAAGTCTTGGATGATATCCTGGAAACCTGTAAAAAAACTAATCAGCGGGAATTTTATGTGATTCCAGGCGTAGAATTATATAATGACTTGCCGGATTATATGCGGAAGTGGATAAAAGAAAAGGAAACAATGAATCTTCACAGTTTAGTTATTACTGAAGATAACCCAGGGCATGTTGCGCCAAAAATGTATCAGAACAGTGACCGTAGAGAAACGCGCCTGATCCCTTCTGAGTATATTTCCCTCACTGGGACCAATATTTATCCAGGAAAAGTAGCCTTATATTCTAAAGTTGGTGAGGTAGAGCACTCTATGATCATTGAATCCCCCTCAATCTATGACGCCTTCAAAAAATTCTTCATGTTTATGTGGATCAACGCCGTAAAAAGCGTAAACATTACTGAGTAACAAAAAATACTCCCCCTTGGGAGTATCTTTTGTTGCTAAGAGACTAGAACTAAACTTTAAATCTTTGCTGGAACTCCATTAACTAGTCTGAAAGCAGACTCAGCTATTGGCGCGGCACCAGTTTTATCAAAAGTGACCAAACCAGTAGAACCTTGATAGTTAGATATCTCTAGTAAGCCAGCCTTAACCGCAGCAGAAGTCACTTCACCCTTTATGTCTGGTAATACTTTTGTCAGTAAGATAGTACTGACATCATAAGCTGGATGAGTAGTTAATGGAAGGATGGGATCACGGCCAACCAAAGCTTTAAATTTGGCGCCAAAAGCGAGAGCCTCAGTGTTAGCAGTATTAGTATCCCAATAAGCCAGGATGGTTCCCTCAGCGTTACCCACAGCCCAACCAGGCGATGAAAGAGTTACTCCAGAAATAACAAAAAATACTCCCCTTTGGGAGTATTTTTTGTTACTAATATCTTTCGATACCAAACTTAGACTTTAAGTTACTCAGTTACCCTAGCAGCTTCTCCAGCTTTTATGACGTAAGGGACGTAATCAGAATTATTTCTATCATTCTTAGCGTCAAAACTAACAGCTCCGGTAACACCAGAATAGGTAGCTTTGCTTAAATAAGCCTTTACACCACTAGCAGAATCACCCTTCTCTCTCAAGCCCTGGGCAATCATCTGAATGGCATCATACTCCATGGCACAAATATTTCTCTGTGGGCAATCTACACCATAAGTTGTTTTATAATCAGCCAAGACTTTATCTAATTTCTGAGAATCCTTTATAAAGTAATCTGCACCAATGGCTCCCTCAAGGATAGCAGCGTGCTTTTTCACTAGATCAGTAGCTTTCAGAATATTGTAATTAACAATCATCTTTGGGTTAAAGTTTAACTGCTCCATCTGAGTTAGGACCACCTCACCACTAACCGCAGTCTGAACGCTAGCTAACATAGCATCAGCTTTTAACGCTTTAAGTTTGGTTAACTGGGTTCTCATATCAGAAGTACCAGTAGTAAATGATTCACTGACAATCTTCACATCCTTTCCTTTTAGATTATTTTCCAAATCCATCTTTAAACCCTTGGCATAATCAGTCTCTTCATAGAGAATGGCCACACTCTTGTAACCTTTCTTTATAATCTGATCCGCAAGAACTTTTGCCTCCTGGCTATCAGAAGCCCAATTTCTAAAGAAGCTTGGGGAAACACCAGTTAATTTTGAAGCTGATATAGCAGTTCCCACCAAAACTACATCTTTAGCAACAAGACCGGGGGCAATAGCCGCCACGGTACCGCTACAAGCAACGGAGTTAAAAACATGAATCTTTTGCATCAACATACTTTCAAACACAGTGACAATTTCCTTTGGATCACATTTATGATTTCCATAAACAATTTCCAATTTCCGGCCGTTAATACCACCATTGGCATTTATTTCAGCCACCGCCAAGTCCGCTACTTTCTGGGCTGGTTCACCATAGGAAGCCAAACCACCAGTTAACGGTAACATCACTCCAATTCTTACAGAACCAGTTTGAACTGTTCCTTTAATGGCAAAACCGATAATAACTACCACGATAACCGCCACGACCGCTAATATAATTTTATTTTTCATTTGATTTTACGAAATCATGTCACGCAACCGTCCATTAAAGCGGGACACTTTTAACTAATAATTTAATAAATTCGATTAAAACTATCTTCCCATATATTATCATATCTGGCAACTATGTCAAATACGTCAACGCTGTAATCAACTTGACTAAATTAGTATTATAATATAACATTATTTAGTCAAATGATGTTGTCAACTCAATTGACATAATATGCAAAAAATAAACATTAAGAACATTTTAATAGATTTTGGCCTCTCAGAACATGAGGCTATGGTGTATTTAGCTTCCCTGTCCTTAGGTTCGGCCACCGTAAATGAAATAGCTAAAAGCTCCGGCGTAAAGCGCACCACCGTATATCCGGTGATAGAAGGCTTGAAACGCAAAGGAATAATGAATGTGGAGATAAATGGGTTGAAAAAATTGTATATAGCGGAGAATCCGGAAAAGCTCGAAAACATTATTGAACAAAAAAAGGACCGGCTAAAGAATATGATCCCAGAACTAATGGCTATTCAAACTTTTAAAAACAATGAAAGCTTTATCAAATACTTTGAGGGAGTGGAGGGTGTAAAAACAGTTTATGATTCTATTCTTAATGACCTAAAACCGAAAGATGAATATTTGATTATTTCTGATATTGAGCGTTTTTTAAACATTGACCGAGAATATTTTACTAAATTTATTGAAAAAAGAGCAAAGTTAGATTTAAACACCAGGACTATCCTGCAGAATACCGAGGACGCCGCCTATCACAAAAAAATAGAGCGTAACAATAACTGGTCTATAAAAATATTGGAGAAAAAAGTAGATTTGATGGCTAACATTGTCATCTTGCCAAACAAAGTCGTAATCACTCAGATTGTTAACCCCATCATTACCATAGTTATAGAAAATAAAAGCATGGTAGGAATCCAGCGCGAGCAATTTAATATTATCTGGGACTCAATTAAATAATTCCCTGACTAACAACCTACCTTAAATCTTTAAACGATTTAAGTATTTTCCCTTTACCATCTTTGATTTCTTTTTGTGATTCTTCTAGTTCTTTCTTCAGCTCTTGCTGTGATTTATTTCTCCTCGCAATCTCATCCTTTAGTAGGGTCAACACCTCTCGCTTTAATACCTTTCTGATCTTTGTAAATTCTTCATAAGGCAAAAGGGTGTTTAAATCTTCCGAGAGGGTCTTTTCAGTCACCTTTTGCTCAATAAAATCCGCTAACTTTACTAAATATTCACCAGCTGACATCCCAGTCCTTTCAACTATCACCTCGGCATTATAATCATAACCGTTCAGGAAAAAATGGTGAATATCATAAATATCTCGTCCGGCAATTCCACCTGTTTTTTCAAATCTATCTAAGACCGCCACTAGTTTGTGAGCAAACATTGTTTCTTTAGTCTGACAACTCAGAATCCTGTCTATCTCCAGGAATCTTTGCGGTTCATAAACACTTGATTTTACCAAAGGAAAAGTCACATCAATTTTTAAAATATTTCTGTCTGCCTCATTAGTTTTATACTTCAAAAAATACTGGATTCCAATTTTGCTTTTATCTTTTATCTCCAAGCCAAGTCTGATAAAAATATCTTCCAGCGCTTTTCTAGCTTTTGTAATTTCTTTTTCCTCCCCATTAAAGTCAAAATCCAGGTCTACCGAGAAACGATCCAGCCAGCCGAGCATGGAAGCACATGTTCCGCCCTTAAAATACAGGACTTTTGCTAAATATGCGTCATCAGCAATAGCCTGAAGTGCTCGGTAAAGCCAGGCCTTGTGAATAGCGTCTTTTTTATTTGGTAATATCATATACTTGTTTTTGAATCTCTTTTACCTCTCGCCAATTTATTATTTTAGAACTGCTGGCATCAAAATATTTATCCGGATTAAAGTATAACATATCCGCTACCGCCCGAGAGAGCGTGGCCTGCCGTACATTACCTACAATCTCCACCCCTAGATCATTAAACAAACACTCGTCCTTCATTTGTCGGCTTTTGTAGCGTCTAGTGCCTACGGAAAAAACTTTTGAAACTGCACTAACTAAGGTAATCATCTGTGGAATCTGATTCAGCACGCCATGCATATATAGAATCGACTCACAAGAAATATATGCGGGCTGGTGTAAGGCCTTAACCCCTAGAAGGTAGGGATCAATCTCAGCCACCTTTTTAATAGAATAGAGCCCTTTATAAATCCTAAAGATCAAACCTCTTTGGCTATAGCGAGATAGAGTTTTACGTAGGGTATTCTGGTTCCTAATGTCCCAAAGGTTTGCCAAATCAGCTAGATGAAACACATCCTCATTTAACTCCGCTAATTTTGCAAATCTCTCCCCATCTGACTGCCTTGTATTTTTTTTCTTGTTTATAGTGTTCATATATAATGTACTTATTTGTACATCTTATACTAACATATAGTTATTCAAAATGCAACTAAAAGACAACTTCACGGAATTCATGAAAGTCATTTTCAAAAGCATGTGGGAGACGGCAGTTAAGGATTAATAACTCACTTTTATCCTTTCAGATCAAAAGGGTTATAATTTACTCCATGATCATACACGTCAACTCCCTCAGCCTGTTTTAACCTCCTGACTATAAAGTAGGTCAGCGGTGTTAATATCACCTCATATAAGACTTTTCCAAAATACTGGACAAGAATCATAACAACCAAGACCGCGCCAGGAACCGTGCCGAGAAAGGCTATCAAGGTAAAGAGAACGCTATCTATTAACTGCCCTACCACCGTTGAACCAATTGTTCTCGTCCAGAGATATTTACCCTCAGTAAATATCTTCATTTTTGATAAAATAAATGAATTAACAAACTCACCACAAAAATACGCCACCATAGAAGCACCAACAATTCTGGGCACTACTCCCAGGATAGCTTCGTAAGCGCTCTGATTTGGCCAAACACTGGCAGAAGGCATGACTTGGACCAACCAGTAACAAAAAACCATTAAAATTTGGCTGAAGAAACCAATCCAAATAATTTTTCTTGCGGCCTTATACCCATAGACCTCCGTTAAAATATCACCAAAAATATAACTGATTGGAAATAAGAGGAATGCCCCGGTAAAAATTATCGGCCCAAGGCTGATCAATTTAACCGCCACCGTATTGGAAATAATTAAAATAACAACAAAAGCGATAGCGATGTATAGATAATACTTACTATTTTTAATCACGTCACTCGTCGATTCTGTTTGCATACGGTGATTATATCATAAAGGCCTAGAGTTTATACTCTCCAACCAGACCTTGTGGTCTGTATAGCATAAGGAAGACAAGGAGGGCGCCGTAAACCATCTGGCGCATTTGAGCGGCAATATCTGTGGGGAAACCCACGAAGCGGAGGATTTCTGGAAGAAGAATAAGGAAAATAGCCCCCAGGACGGAACCGCGCAGGCTGGCCATACCGCCCAGGATGATAATTGCCAAAATAAAAATGCTTTCATTCAAACCAAAAGTGGAAGGATCAATAAAAGTAATGTAAGTGGCAAACAATCCCCCAGCAAAACCAGCCATCCCAGCGGTGATGATAAAAATGGTTAGTTTAAATAATTTAGTATTGTAGCCAAAGACGGATAAAGCTTTTTCATCTTCTCGAATTCCCTTTAGGACCCGTCCAAAAGAGGATTTAGTAATTCCCAAGCTTATCAAATAAATTATTCCCGCACCCACCACCGTCAAAATCAAAAAAGATAAATTACTGCTCAATTCAAAACCAAAAAAGGCTGGCCGAGGGATGCCAGGAATGCCTAGAGGACCACGAGTGAGAGATTCCCAGTTTAACAAAATGCTGTAAATGATAATGTTGAAGCCAAAAGAAACCAGAGCATAATAATCATCCTTGAAACGGCTTAAAATAAAGCCTAGGAGGAGAGCAATTGCTCCTGCCAGGACGATACCAATCAAAACAGCCGGAAAAAAAGAAAAACCAAAAGAGGTCATCAGAATAGCAGTAGCATAGGCCCCTATTCCATAAAAAGCCGCGTGGGTCACAGAAAGCAGGCCGGTGTATCCCACCACCAAGTTAAGTGACACCGCGAGCGGTATGTATATCCCAATCAGAATTGCTAAGTGAATAAAATATTCCATTCGATATATTCTACCTTAAATTTCCCCAAAACAAAAACCCAAAAGAGAGGCTTAATAAAACTACTTTTAAAAGTTTTAATAATTTTAAGAAATAAATAAAAAACCACCAAGGGTGACGACGGCTAGAGTAAAAATAATTTTGAAAAGTTTGTGATACCAGACTTCCTTGTTGTATTTGATGTTAATTAAAGTATAAATAATATGCAATACACATATCAGAGAAAAATAAATATAAGCGAGTGTGGTATTAAACTTGGCGGCTACTAAACCAATAGCATTTAAAACGAATAGGTTACCGAGAGTGTTTGTAAACCAGCCTAAAACATCCCATTCGTAAGTATCCTTCCAATAACCGATTTTAGAATAGGCCAAGCTAGAAATATAAAGCAAGGGGATAGCTAAAACTAATTGATATATTACCAAACTAGAGAATCTATTTGGATCAAGGGTGATTATAAGCGTTAGGACAAAAAACAAAGAGCCCATCATAAAGCTGTTAATAGTCACTTTATTGGCGGACTTTTGCGGATTTGTCTGAAAGATATTTTCCTTCTGTTCCATAATTGTTAAATAATACCACTTAATTAAAGTTTTATCAAAAAGACGACACCGTAAGAGGATAAAATTATTTCCTGCCGAAAATACCTTGGGGGCGGAAGAGGAGGAAGATAATAAGAAGACCAAAGGCAATGGCGTCTTTCCACTCGCCGGAGATTTTCCAAATACCAAAATTTTCTACGAAACCTAGGAGGAAGGCGCCCAAAACTCCACCATACACATTGCCAATTCCACCTATAATAGAGGCGATCACGCCTTTCAATAATAAACTCATGCCCATGGTGGGCTCTAGTCCAGTATCAAAGCCCGCCAATATTCCCGCCAAACCAGCGAGGGCTGAACCAATAAAGAATACAATTCCGATTACAAAATTAGTATTGATACCCACAATTCGGGAAACTTCTTCATCATCACTGATGGCTTTGACGGACTTGCCAAAAAAAGTAAATTTCAAAATCAAAGCCAGAAGGATCATAGAAATAATCACAGTAAAGAGCATGATTAATTGCACTTCTGTAATCACCCCGCCAAAAATATTAAAGGTTCGATTAATATTATTTACTTGGCCCAAAGTTTGAAACTGGCTGGTGAAAAGCATAGCGATAACAGCCTGAAGAGCAGTCAGAATACCCAGTGAAGCTACCAGGAGAACCATATGAGAACTTTTTCTGAGGCGTAAAGGCCGATAAATGAAACGTTCAGAAAGATAACCAATCAAGCCTGCCACCAAAAGGCCAAGGATAACGGCAGGAAGAGCCGGCCAACCAAGAGTCTTGGTGAAAAAATAAACAGTGTATCCGCCCGCCACCGCAATGGCACCATGGGCCAAGTTAAAAAACCTAGTTGCTCCGTAAATAAAGTTAAAACCCAAAGCCACCAGTGCATAAAGTGATCCAGCAATAATGCTATTTATAATTAGTTGCGGAATGATGTCCATGCTCCAAAGTATAACTTTTTTAAGCCGTTATCTCAATAGTCTTTTTTATATACAAAAGATAAGCTATACTTATGATTATAGATAACTTAGTTTAAAAAATGACAGAAAAAATTCAAAACCTGCCACCATTAGTCTCCTCCCCAGAAAAATCTGAAAGTAATCCTAATTATCTGCCGGAACTTTTTGTTACCGACGATGCGGATCTAGTTAGAAGAATGAATTATTTTAACGTGGTAGAGAAAAAATGCTTTGATTCAAGATATCCTGGGGCAACTGAACTTATCCTTTATGGTACATATGATGAGATGACAAGAATTACAGACTATGATCATATGGTTATCAGCCCAGAGACCGGTTATGTCTACAAGAAATATCCTTTTGGTGATGTTGTTAAAGGGTCAGACAGAGAAGGAAACTGCTATTCACCAAGTGATTATCGTGATCAAAGTTCTGGAAGAGGATATTTACATGATTTGAAACCAAAAATTATTCAGCGGGATTGGAGTAAAGATTTTTCAGAGACAACGCCACCAACGAAAGAAGAAGTGATACAAATGACACTGGAGGAATTGGAGGATGTCAGGCGACGAGGTAAATTTTATCCTCCAAAGGTTCAGGCGGTTATTAAAGCAATAAGAGATGGAGTTAGTTTAGGATATTTTACATTAGAGGATATAAGTACTACCGAAGAAGAGGTGAGCGAATTGGAAAAAATTAAATAAAAATTATATAGCATTTATCTCCTCAATGATTTTTCGGCGCTCTTCATTATCAGATACTTTAAGAGAGTTTACTTTCTCAATCAGTGTTTTCCAAGGCTCAATCGCTTGATTCCATTCATCAGTGCCATAACCACCACCTTGCAGACCAATAAAAATGGTCGTTTTATCACTTTCAGTCTTGGCTTTCTCATTTATAATTTGTATTTTTTCAAGCAATTGAGCCACTCCTCTCATAAATTCACTGAGGACTCCAGATGAATCCTCGAATGGTAAATTAGTAATTTTGTAATAAGGATGCAAATTTATCCTGATTGGTACGCCCTGCCCCACATACTTTTCAATAAAGCCGCCAACATCATTTACAAAACCATTTATTATTTTCTGACTGTCCCCCCTTTTTTCTCCTTCTTCCAAATAAAATTCTGGCAAAAAGACAAAACCAGTATCCATACCAAATTCTATTTTATGATCGGTTTTTTCATTTTCGGCTTTAAGTTTCGTAAAAATTGTTTCCAACTCTTTTTCCATCCCTTTCTTACCGTAAATTTCAGACCTGACACTTGATAGGCTTTCTACACCAAGAATAAAATTAATATCAAAATCTAAATTCAAATCTTTAATTTGCCCCAGTAATTCTTGGTCGATAAAAGTACCTCTGGAATTTAAGGAAACATATTTAGGTGCTGGCCTTAAAGTACTAAGGCCTCTTAAAATCCCCCAAAGATTATCTCTGGAAAGCTCTTCTTTATTTGTGACATTACCCTCATTATATACACAAATATGATAGCCAGCATTCTCGTATTCAGATTGATTATTAGCAATCTTTGTATTTAGATTATTAACTGACTCCTCAATCGAAGGCTTGTTTGCCTCGGCAGAAGCTAAACGGGCTTTATCATGCACACCACAACCCACACAGTTAAATGGACAGCCGCCTTCCCTCTCATTACCAATAATGACTATCTCTCTAATGCCGTCAGTGTCCATCCTGTCCTTAAATTTTAACTGCTCAGGATTTACTGGTTGTATTTTTTCTGTTTGTGACATTATATAAATATATCATGACCACAACCATAACAAAACCACCTCGGATAAGGTGGTTTTGATTATCCTATACTAAATTAATATCAATATTTACTTATACTCCACAAACTTACCGTCCTTTACCACTTTAAAGATGTTCGGCTTTGTCACAGAATGATCTTTTGAATCAACAGTGATTGTTCCACTAACACCTTCATAGTTCTTTACTCCGGCTAATTGCTTTGCCATACAATCAGTATCACCTTGGCACGCAACATAGGCATCGACTTGAAGATAAATGGCATCATAAGCATTGGCCGCTAACACGTCTGGAAGTTCACCAAACTTTTGCTTATATGTCGCTTGAAAATCTGTAACCTTCTTGGTTTGCTCTGTTGGCTCGGAAGAAGAAAAGATATATCCTTCTGCGGCTTTACCAGCTATGTTTAGGATTGTTGGATCTTCAGACTCATAATCTCCAATCAATATAGATTTGATACCTATTTCCCTAGCTTGTCTGATAGCATTACCAAGAGAACTGCCAAAATGAATAATCATCACCACGTCTGGATTCAAAGCTTTTATTTTAGTCAGCTCTGTTCTAAAATCCATTCCGTCTGGGGATTTTTTCTCCGTTGATAAAACCTTACCACCTTTGGCTTCAAAAAATTTGGTAAAATTATCACGGTAACTGTCACCAAACGATGTATCAAGATGAATTATAGATACTGTTTTGGCTTTTAGTTTGCTGACAACAAATTCTGACATGTTCTCGGAATCATTTCTGATTGTAAAGTTTGTAGAAAAAACATATTGCTTGTTTAAGACTGATTCTGGATTAGCGGCGGTGTTAAAGAAAATTACTTTAGCCGCTTCTGTAAGAGGCACAATCACATCCTCACCAAATAAACAGAAAGCTGAGCTGATCACTTTCACGTGATCAACATCTATAAGTTTCTTTGTGACATTTAGAGAACTTTTACCGTCACAACCGTCTTGATAATCAATGGTAAAATCCTTTATTTTCCCAGAGGCCATTATTTCCTGCCTAGCAATCTCCATACCATTACGCATATGTTCACCAAGAACAGATATTTGGCCAGTCAATGGAGCAATGGCACCAAAAACCACCTTGTCTGCGCTAGCGTTTGGTTTCTTTGAATAAAAGATAGCTACGATAACTACGATTATAATTACCAAAATAATCCAAAGCCATTTCTTCATGATTTTAAACTAGTTAACGAATTAATAAATAATTATCCTATTTTACCCCCCCCCAGCAAAAAAGCAAGCCCACACACCCACTTTTTTAAATTAAAAAATGGGTGTGTGGGTAAGGTTTTATATCAGATACGCCATGGCGTATTTCAAAGTTGACCATGGTCAACTTCATTAAAAAATATTAAAACTTTCACCTAGGTGAAAGTTTATACAAAATAAAAACCCATCAAAAAACCAACCTTATTTAAGATTGGCTTTTTGATTAAAGATACTTAATTAGTAATTATTTCCCTACATAAACCGGAGTCATATTTACAAGTCTGAAAAGTCTGATTAGAATCCCACCCATTCTACCGTCAGCTTTCATGGTTAGATTTCCAGTTACGCCTTTATAATTTTTAACATCTTCCATTAACTTAATACCTTGAGCTAATCTAACCTCTTTAGTACTAGCATTTACACCTGGTAAAACTTTCTCAAACAACACCATTGCTGAGTCATAAGCTTGATCACTAGCCACAAAAACATAAGGAGTATGACCAAATTTTGCTTTATAATCGGCATAATACTGTGTGGCAACCGGGTTTGTATCTAATGGAGCGTAGAAAGAGAAATAAATTCCCTCAATAGCACCTTTTGATAATTCCTGAATAGATGGAGTAGTGGCAACTGTAGGAATGGTCAAAGCTGGCTGATTCATACCTAAATCTTTGGCTTGTTTCATAGCTACACCTATCTCATCATAACCTAGGAAGACAATGGCATCTTTATTTTTAAGTCTTAATAATTCAGTCTTAAAATCTGTAGTCTTTGGTGAATAACTTTCAACCTGAACAGTCCCTTTTAAACCAATTCTAGCTACAAAAGCATCAGAAACACTTTGCATAAAATTATCAGTGGTTGAATGAATAACACCAATATTTTTATAACCTTTCTCTATTGCATAATCAGCAATAACATCCGCAAGATCAGTGGTTTCTTTGGCAATACAGAAAATATTATTACCAAGTGCCGCTAAATCCTTATCACAATCTAAGGAATCAATGATCATCACGTTATCTTTCTTAGCTTTTTCTGCTACAGCCATCACTCCACCATAGTTTGACATAATGATAGTCTCCACACCATCAACATTTACTAATTTCTCGTAGGCAGAAACTGATTTAGCCGTATCAAATTGATCATCTTCAGAAATAAGTTTGACTTGTCGTCCATTAATACCACCTTTAGCATTTACTTTATCAACCGCTACCTCGATAGCGCTCAAAGCCTCTGTTCCTAAAATAGCTGCCCCACCAGTCATTGGACCAATGTAACCAATTGTTACTGGATCAGTACTCACCACAATCGGTTGTTTTTTATTTGATAACCAAACACCTAACACAACTAATATTACGACGATAACCGCAATAACCACCTTTGTTGTTTTACTCATTTTTTAGATTAGACTAATAATTAATAATTAATATATTATACACCTAATAGATGACTAATCAAAAGGCGTATATTCTTTCTTTGACTCACTTAAAACTTTCTATTGTAATAATAACACGTTTTTAGAATTTGTCTGAAAATATGTTAAATAAACTAGTATTTTTTACTATGTAACTAGAATATGGCTTAATATATGATGTATTAAGAGTAATAAAGAGTATATTTTGTTGACATATTTGATGACATAATATAATATATAAGGGTATGAACATAAAAGATCTAAAGAGTATTGGTATTAGTGAGACCGAGGCCAAGGTCTATTTAGCCACCTTAGAACTAGGTGAAACCACTATCGCCCGTATTGCGCAAAAGGCAGGAGTTAAGAGAACTACTACTTACCTCGCCCTTGAAACTCTGAAAGAGCTTGCTTTGATTAGCCGAATTAAAAAAGGCAAGAAAACTTTTATCTATGCTGAAGACCCGCGTGGTTTAGAGAAAAAAATGGAAGAAAGAAAACAAACCATATCAAAAATGATTCCGGAGCTTCTTTCCATTTCAAACTTGATTGATAAAAAACCAATCGTGCGATACTTTGAAGGCACAGAAGGCCTAAAGGAGGTATTCAAAGATGTTTTGAATTATTCAAATCAAGAAGTCTTTGCTTGGTTTCCTCAAAAAATAAATTATAAAAATATTCGGGCGGATTTTTTCGATGAATTCTATGTCCCCGAGAGAAAAAAGAAAAATATTTGGTACAAAGCGCTTATTCCCAACAATGCTGATATGAAAAGACGGATAGATGAAGCGCAAAAAGATCTAATGCTTGTTAAAACCATTCCCGAGGCCAGTTTTCCGGTAGATGTGGAGACTTTAGTTTATGGTAATAATAAAGTATGTCTTATCTCCTACGAAGAGGAAATTGCTATTGTTATTGAAAGTAAGAATATTTTTGACATGATGAAAAGTACCTTCCTTCTCATCTGGAATTTACTTCCGGATATTCAAAAGTAGTTGGACAACTACAAAAAGTTTCCATTGTTGAAGCCCAGTCAAATGAATGACTGGGCTTTTGTGAAGACATCTGATCCGGGATATCTCGAACCGGGAAAGTTTTTAGTTACTTACAAACGCATGGTGAGTAACCGCTACTCGATATTGATAGGCCGGACCCAAAGCGAGTTACGACTCTCGATCCTCTCAGTCACGTACAAACCCTGCGGGGAGACCTTCTTGTCTGCCCAGAAGGATTCGCTGCATTTGGTGACGCGAACGTCTCCAATCTCGCCGCGATACGGCTGCCAGACCATCGTATAAATGCTGGGTCCCACCTCGGGCTTCCAAGAGTCAAACTTGATGACATGGATCACCTGACTATCCGCCGGCACATTTCCGGAGAGCTTGACCTTTTCGGGCGCCTGACCTTCTTCATAAGCGCTACCCCGCATAGTTCCGCAACCCGCCGTCGCACCAACCGCAACCACCGACACTGCCAACACCACCAACGTTTTAACGATCTTGTTCATAGTATCCTCCTCCTACTTCACTTGTGTGGCTTTTTCAGGGCCAAGTTAAGGGCAAGTGAGACCCTTTACGTTCTGTGTCGATGGTAGCATATTTTATCCTAAAAGTCAAGCTCTGATTCCCCTCTCCCTGGTCAAGGAGAGGGGCTAGGGGTGAGGTTGTATTAATTTCCAAAATCCGCTATAGTAAGCCACATTATAAGTTTATTAATTAGAGGGCAAACATATCTGCCTTCGCAATAACAAAAAACATGTCAGGATACATTTGGTTCGCTTTGATTGCCGCAGTAGTGGCAATAGTTTACGGTCTATTATTAGCAAGGACTATCTTAAAGAAAAGTGCCGGTAATGCCCGAATGCAAGAAATTGCCAAGGCTATTCAGGAAGGAGCTGGAGCTTATTTAAACAAACAATATAAAACTATCGCCGTGATTGCGGTGATATTGTTTTTGATAATCGGTTTTATCCCTAAACTGGGCTGGACCATGGCTATCGGTTTCGTTGTCGGAGCTGTGCTTTCCGGTCTCGCTGGCTATGTGGGAATGAATGTTTCTGTCCGTGCTAACGTCCGAACTACCGAGGCTGCCAAAGAAGGTCTCGCTTCTGCCCTTTCCCTGGCTTTCAAAGGTGGAACTGTGACTGGATTATTGGTTGTCGGCCTTGCCCTCCTGGGTGTGACTGTTTTCTATGCTATCACCAAAGATGTCACCGCCCTTGTGGGTCTTGGTTTTGGTGCTTCTCTTATTTCTGTCTTTGCCCGTTTAGGTGGTGGTATCTTTACCAAAGCCGCCGATGTGGGTGCGGATATTGTGGGCAAGCTTGAAGCTGGTATTCCTGAGGATGATCCTAGAAACCCGGCTGTGATTGCTGATAACGTAGGTGACAATGTGGGTGACTGTGCTGGTATGGCCGCAGACTTGTTTGAAACTTATGCGGTTACTTCCGTGGCTACTATGCTTTTGGGTTCCCTCCTTTTCTTAAACGCTGACGGCACACCTTTCACTGGCGCCATTCTATATCCTCTCGCTATTGGTGGTATTGCTATTATTGCTTCCATCATTGGTACCTGGTTTGTAAAAATTGGCAAATCAAAAAATATTATGGGTGCTTTGTATAAAGGCTTGATCGTCGCGGGCGTCCTCGCCGCTGTTGCTTTCTACCCTATCACTAAAATGTTGATGGCTGGTAACGGAAAATATGCCGTCGTTGATTTGTTCATCTGTTCTCTCGTTGGTCTTGTTGTCACTGGTGCCTTGGTAGTTATTACTGAATACTTTACCTCTACTAAATATAATCCGGTAAAATCTATTGCCGCTGCTTCCGTTTCTGGACACGGCACAAACGTGATTCAAGGTTTGGCTATCTCCATGAAAGCCACCGCTTGGCCTCTTATCACTATCGTCGTTGGTATCTTGGTTACTTATTATTTTGGTGGGCTTTACGGTATTGCTGTAGCTGCTATGTCCATGCTTTCTATGACTGGTATTATTGTGGCTATTGATGCTTATGGTCCAATCACAGATAACGCTGGTGGTATTGCGGAAATGGCAGAATTACCAAAGGAAATTCGTGATATTACTGATCCGCTTGATGCTGTAGGAAACACCACCAAAGCCGTCACCAAAGGTTACGCTATTGGTTCTGCCGGTTTGGCCGCGCTGGTATTATTTGCCGCTTATACTCAGGAAATTGTTAAAGGAACTGGTCACACTATGGCCTTTGACCTTTCAAACCCATTCGTGATCGTCGGTCTATTCATCGGAGGTTTGCTCCCTTATTACTTTGGTGCTCTCTGTATGGAAGCTGTGGGTAAAACGGCTGGTAAGGTGGTAGAGGAAGTACGTCGCCAGTTCAAAGAAATAAAAGGAATTATGGATGGTACCAGCAAGCCGGATTATGCCAAAGCTGTTTCCATTGTGACAGGTGCCGCTATCAAGCAAATGATTGTCCCCGCTTTGATTCCAGTTCTGGCTCCCGTATTAGTTGTTTTGATTTTTGGTAAGACAAATGGTTTGGTGGTTCTGGGTGGACTCTTGATGGGTTCTATCATCACTGGACTCTTCGTCGCTATCTCTATGACTTCTGGTGGAGGTGCTTGGGATAATGCCAAGAAACATATTGAAAGTGGTAATCATGGTGGTAAAGGTTCTGATGCGCACAAAGCCGCCGTCACTGGTGACACCGTTGGTGATCCTTACAAGGATACCGCCGGCCCGGCCATCAACCCAATGATTAAAATATTGAACATTGTCGCCCTGATTATTGTGGCCTTCATGTTCTAACTTTCTCATCAAATTTCAATTTAGCTTTACAAAGTTAATAGTAGTATAATAAAGGTTGGAGACTAGATCTCCAACCTTTATTCGTTTACTAGTTTAAAATAGCGTCGCGCTTTAATGGACGGTTGCGCGACATAATTTCGTAAAATTAAATGAAAAAAATAAAAATACTTTGTAGTGTGATGTTACTATCTTTAATCATCCCCTCTTTATCTTTTGTAAATGCGGAAAGCACTTCCGGCACCAGCACCAAAAAAGGTCCGGCTCTTGAGGCAAGAGTAGAGAATAGAGAGCAAAGAGTTACCGGAATAATGAATCGCGCGAGCTCCACGGAAAATAGATTGGAAAACAGACAAAATAATATTGAAAGAATAAGAGCGCGAATTGCTTCTACCACCGCTTCAACCACTGCCTCGTCCACCAAGAGATTAGAGAAATTAGACAACAGATTGCAGAAGCAGGAGGAACAAATGACAAAAGTGAAAGATAGATTATTAAATCGAGAATTAAAAGTGACAGAAGTATTAGGTAAAATCGCGGATAAAATACAAGCCAGAATAGATATTTTAGTAGCTAAAGGACTGGATTTAACCGCCGCTAAGGCAAAACTTGCTGAGGCCAATGCCAAGGTTCAGGAGATGGTTGCTGAGGAAAATGTTTTATCGTCTCTAGCTTCAACAACAGTAACAGAAGCCAACAAGGATCAATTATTCAAAGACATAAAGACTTCTCAAGATAAAATCAAGACTTTAGCTTTTGCTTCTCACGCCCTTCTGGTCGATACTGTTAAAGAGATAACTAAGATACTACCAAAGAATGGTCAGACCACTACCACCGCCACAACCACTAATTAATTTATTAAAATAATTCAAACAAACATATGGAAGGTGAACAAAAATCAGAAGGTATCAGCGGTCTTATGGGGGCAATTATCATCATTGTGATTATAGTTGCTGGTGGTTGGTACTTTATTGGTAATCGGGTAGAGAAAATTCAAGATCAAAAAGAGGCTAACAAAGTCTTGGATGTTAGTACCGGCACTTCCACTGAAGTAGCTGATATTGAAGCAGACTTAAACAACCTGGATTTAAATTCTCTTAATCAATAAGGGGACAAAATGGGTAACGTTCATTTTTAAAAGTCCTCGGATATTTTGGAATGAAGAAACATTCAAATTTTTATGGTCTGGTTTTAGACCTGGCTTTATAGACAATAAAAGCTAGCTAAAATACCCGAGGACCTAAAAATTTAAATAGTTTCTGATAGTCCAAAACCAGACATTTTAAAAACGAACGGTACCCATTTTTTGTTTACTTTTTTTGCTTTTTCCGCTAGACTCTAGGAATGAAAAAATACAAAATAATTAAGTCAAAAGAGATCGCTGATTCTGAGGTGGAAATTGAGTGTGAAATAGATGTGGAATCAGTAGCCTGCCACCGCGCCAAAGCGATTGCTAAAATCCAAAAGGATATTAACATTCCTGGCTTTCGCCCCGGCCATGTGCCAGAGGCTATGATAATAAAACAAGTGGGTGATCTTTTTATCTATAACGAAATGGCGGAAATGGCTATCAATGACGCTTTTCCAGAAATTGTAGCTGAATCCAAGGCTAACTTTATCACCATGCCTCATATTGAGATCACCAAGATTGCGGATAAGAGCCCAATTATGTTTAAGATTACCGGTCCAGTCATGCCAGACATTAAATTAGCGGATTATAAAAAAATTGCGGAGAAAGTTAACAAAGAAAAAGAAGAGCCGGCTGATGCTACAGAAAAAGAATTAGAAGAAACTATTGAGGAAATTCGTAAAAATTATGCATTGAGAAATCATACTCATGCGGAGGGTGAAGAACATAAGGCGGATGAGAAATTAGATTTACCGGAAGTAAATGAGGAGTGGATAAAAAAACTTGGTGCTTTTGCGACGGTGGAAGATTTTAAAAATAAAATAAAAGAGGGCATCAAGAAAGAAAAAGAATTCAAGGCCAAAGATAAAAAGCGTATGGCTATTTTGGAAAAAATAATGGCGGACAGTAAAATCACCATGCCAAAAATTTTGGTGGAAAACGAACTAAGAAAAATGTATGCCCAGTTTGAAGATGATATTGCCCGCGCCGGTTTGAAAGTGGAAGATTATTTAAAACATTTAAAAAAGACCCGCGAAGAAATGAATAAAGAGTGGACCCCGGATGCAGAGAAGCGCGCCAAAGTTCAGCTTATCATTACCAAGATTGCGTTAGAGGAAAAAATAGAAGCAGATCCAGAAACCATAAAAAGAGAGGTTGAAAATCTTTTGAAAACTTATAAAGACGCCACGGAAGACCGAACCAAGGCGTATGTGGAAATGATGCTCACCAACGAAAAAGTTTTGGAATTTCTAGAAAATACTAAATAATTAAATAACAAAAACTTTCACCTAGGTGAAAGTTTTTGTTTCCAATTACTATAATAGGGCTAAAAGTATTTACTACCTTTTGAATAGGGTTTGGCTAATTTTAATATTTTTAGCTTATCAAAAAAACCGATAGATTTTACATAATCAAGAAAATCTTTAGGAAGAGGTGAAGGTCCAACCCAAATACCTTTCTGAATCATCGAGTAATTAAATCCTTTTAGCTGATATCTTAGCCAATCCCTCTCGCTCCTTTTGTTTGAAGGTATATCAAACATTATAATAGTATCCC
>Ga0118677_10000816_pt1 | contig 67532 bp, 51 predicted proteins | sample AliMusrvi5mmetaG_FD_86154 | JGI IMG/M metagenome (GOLD analysis project Ga0118677, IMG submission 86154) | reverse complement strand
AAACCATTGACGATGCAGCCGGCGAAGCCTTTGACAAGTGCGCTAAAGTCATGGGACTTCCCTACCCCGGCGGACCACATATCGACCGTCTGGCTAAAGATGGAAATTCGAAAGCTTTTACATTCAACAAACCGCAAATCCCCGATTACAATTACAGCTTCAGCGGATTAAAGACTTCATTTTTATATTTATTGCGCGACAAAATCAAGGTAAATCCAACGTTCGTGGAGGAAAATATGAACGATTTATGCGCTTCACTTCAAGCCACGGTTATAGAAATTTTAATGAATAAACTTCGAAAAGCCGCAAAGGATTTTAAAATCAATCAGGTTGCAGTTGCCGGAGGCGTGTCGGCCAATACAGCACTTCGACAAGCATTTCACGATCACAGCGAAAAGTACGGCTGGAAAGTGTATATTCCCCCATTTGCTTTTACCACCGATAATGCTGCTATGATTGCCATTACCGGCTATTTCAAGTACCAGCATGCCGACTTTTGTTCCATGGGGGAAGTTCCGTTTTCCAGAGTAACTAATAAATTCTAATTACAGAGCAACATAGAAGTAGTTACAAGTCCCGAATCGGGATGTCCGTTTTACTTCCATTCCAAGTTAGGTTCTTTGAATATTGGTTACAAAAAACATTCAATTAATTAATTACTTAACATTCAATTAAATGAATCTTCAGGCAATAAAATTTCCGAAAAAACTAATTCCATATAAAGGGGTGATACTTTTTGCTGTGATATTAATGCTATCAAATTTTTTTTGGAAGTATAATGTATTGGGCGACGAAGCAAATGACATTAATTCAACGGTAACTTTTTGGGGATTGGATATTTCGGCACCATTTATCTGGATGGCACATCATGTTGCCCATGCTTCAGAAAGTGTTTTAAAGCTCTTCGGGTCAAATGTCATGATGAAAACGGGGAATATTCTTAGTTATCCAAACGGTAATTCTGTAATAATAATCTGGGCATGCACCGGACTTAAACAAGCCTATATTTATATTTGTATTTTGGCTTTTGCCCGTGGACCGTGGCTTAAAAAACTGTGGTATATTCCGTTAAGCTTATTGGTAATTTACGCTTTCAATATCTTCAGAATTGCATTTATAGTAGCATGCATTGAAAATCATTCCGATTGGTTTGAATTTCTTCACTTATATTTCTTTAAATACATATTCTACGGAATTATATTTTTAATGTGGGTATTTTGGGAAGAAAAAATTGCACGGAAAGAAACAGAAAAACAAGAATTGATATAACTTAAACAACCAATTTCTTTTAGCTTATAGTCACTATTCAGTCCTTTTTTTAAAACTTTTTCAATCCCTAATCAGCAAAAGCTGATCAGGGATTTTTGTTTTTATCAGTTGTTATGGCTTTGCCAGCAACTCAATTAAAAAACAAAGGCGAGTTGCCCCGCCTTAAATGTTTTGGGTAAATTGTGTTTTACAACACAATATTAAAAAAACTAAAGAGATTAGTTGGTTCTTAAAATAATTCTTCTTAACTTTATGACATGAAAAAACCCCACGGAGTACGCGGGGTCAAGCGACAAATTATGTCTTTCTTCGGCTTATAGCCTTGTTGTGATTTGTCTTTCGGTGCAAATATACGAAATTAATTATACAAACAATATATTATGGAAAAAATCTTAGGAATTGATTTAGGAACTAACTCTATTGGCTTAACTCTAAGAGAAGACAATGATTTTACTTGGTATGGTGTTTACACATTCAAAAAAGGTGTTGGTGAGGGAAAATCAGGGGAATTTTCATTCGCCGCAGAACGAACAAAACATCGTTCTTCTCGTAGATTATATAATGCACGAAGATACCGTAAATGGGAAACGTTGAAAATATTAATTGAATATGACTTTTGTCCATTGAGCAAAGTGAATCTTGACAATTGGAAACACTACAAGAAAGCTTCTGGACGTACTTTTCCGATTAATGACAATTTGTTCCAACAATGGATTAAGTTAGATTTTAATAATGATGGTGTGCCTGATATTTCAAGCCCGTATCAACTAAGGAAACTACTAATCAATGAAAAATTGGATTTAACAATTTCCGAAAACAGATATAAAATTGGACGAGCATTATTTCATATAGCTCAAAGAAGAGGATTTAAAAGTAGTAGAAAAAGTGGTGCTAACGAAAAAACAGCTGTTTACAAAGGGAGTACTGAAACTAAAACTATTGGGCGTAATGAGTATGAAAATCTAATCATAGAACAAGGCAGCTTAGGTGCAGCATTTGCTTTTCTTGAGGATCAAAACATACGTGTTAGAAATAGATATACTTTGAGATCGGACTATCAAACCGAAGTCCAAAAGATTCTTGAATTTCAAAAAGTTGAACACGGAATTTTCTGCGAGAATATTAATAAAGCAATTTTCTATCAACGTCCTTTGCGTTCTCAGAAAGGATTGATAGGTAAATGCACATTAGAGCCAAATAAATCTCGCTGTCCAGTAAGTCATCCCAAATTTGAAGAATATAGAGCGTGGTCATTTATAAACAATATTAAATATAGGAATAATGACACAAATCAGTTTGAGCCAATACCACTACCTTTAAAAGAAAAGCTATATAAAGAAAAGTTCTTTTATAAGAGTAAACGTGACTTTGCATTCAAAGAAATTCGAAAATTCATTCAACTTAATGGAGGTAAAGACTGGGAGTTGAATTATGGCACAAAGATGGATGAAATCTCTGTACCGAGTTGTTATGTTACGGCACGTTTGAAATCTGTTTTTGGAGACAATTGGGAAACTTATCAAAAGCAGATAAATCGAACAAACAAAAAAGGAGAAAATGAGACGGTTAATTATTCTATTGAAGATATATGGCATATTCTGTTCAATTTTGAAGATGAAGAGAATTTTATTGAATTTTTGACTAATGTTATTGTTCTTGAAGAGGAACAGATAAAAGAACTAACAACTTTATTCAATGCTTTTCCAGTAGGATATGCGAATCTTAGTCTAAAAGCGATAAACAATATCTTACCATTTCTACGTGAGGGAATTATTTATTCTGAATCTGTCATATTGGCAAAAATCCCTGAAATCATAGGAAAAAAGCTCTTCGAAGATAACAAAACAGAAGTGTTACAGGCAATTCAAGATAAGGTTGAAGAAATTCGTTATAAGAAAACGGTTATTACCATTACAAACAACCTAATATTCAAATACTATGCATTAGACTTTGATCAAAGATTTGCATGGAAAGATAATGAATACAGATTAGCCGAAAGCGATTTAATTGAGATTGAAACTGCTTCGAAAGAGCATTTTGGGGACAAAACATGGAATAAACTAGATTTAAAGTTAAAAGAAGATATCCTTTCCGAAGTATCAGTTCTTTATAAAGATTTTTTTGCATCTATAAAAAGAGAACATTTTGCTCAACCACATTTGGTTAATAGTGTGAAAGACTTTTTATATCAGAACTTTACAACGAGCACCAAGGTACTGAATAAAATCTACCATCCATCACAAATTGATATTTATCCAAAGACAGAAGGGCAACAGTTTTTACAAAGTCCAAAGACAGCAGCATTTAAAAATCCAATGGCTTACAAAACGTTATACAGACTTAAAGATGTCATTAATTATTTAATTGAAAAGGGGATTATTGATAATGAAACAAGAATTGTGGTTGAGATAGCTAGAGAGCTGAATGACAGCAATAAACGTTGGGCAATTGAAAAATACCAAAGAGACCGAGAGGCTGAAAATATTGAATTTGCAAATGCAATAGCTGAATTGATTAAAGATCCTGAATTTTCGGGCACAGCAGACCCCAATAGTAATTCTGATACAGACAAATTGAGACTTTGGATTGAACAAACGGAAAATCCCGAGGAGATTTTCAAAGTCGTACAAAACATCAATAAAGATAAGCAATTATCTATATCTCAAAAGGATATTCAAAAATATCGTTTATGGAAAGAGCAGAATTGTAGGTGTATGTACACCGGTAACACAATAAATTTGACAGAATTATTTGACGTAAATAAAGTGGATTTTGAGCATACAATCCCACGAAGTAAATCATTTGACAATTCGTTAGCTAATCTAACTGTGTGCTATGCAGATTATAACAGAAGAATAAAAAATAACCAACTACCAACAGAACTATTAAATTATAGTGAGGAGTGGAATGGTTATACCGCAATTAAACCGAGGTTAGAAGGATGGGAAAAGAAAGTAAATGAATTGTATCAACAGATTGATTTTTGGAGGTTTAAATCAAGAACGGCAATGGATAAAGCCGCTAAAGATGCTGCAATTCAACAAAAACATTTACGACAAATGCAATATGATTATTGGAGAAATAAAGTTGAAAGATTTAAGCAAACTGAAATCTCTCAAGGATTTATCAATAGCCAGCTAACCGACACACAGATAATCACTAAATACGCTTTTCATTATTTAAAAACAGTATTTAATAAAGTCGATTTAATAAAAGGCTCAAATACAGCATCTTTCAGAAAAATATATGGAGTTCAATCAAAAGAGGAAAGTAAAGATAGAAGTGTTCATTCTCATCATGCAGTCGATGCAGCTGTATTGACATTAATACCATCTTCCAAAAAACGAGAAGAAATTTTACGAAAATCTTATGAGTTTGAAGAAAAAAATTATGGAAAACAATATCATATAAAACCATTTGCTGGATTTCATTACGCAATGATTGAAGAACTGAAGAAAAACATACTTATAAACAACATTGCAGACAAAGATCAAACTTTAGCTCCAGGACGAAAGATTGTTAGACAAAGAGGAAAAGTTGTCTGGATAGATAAAGAAAATAGGATTCCGAAAGTAGCGCAGGGGGATTCAATCAGGGGTGAACTGCATTTACAAACATATTATGGTAAGATTAAGATTGCTGCAAAAGATGAAAAAGGTAGTCTGTCGAGAGATTATAAAATGAATATCATCTATAATCAAGTTGATGGGAAAGATGAAATTTGGATGGTGATTCGTAAACCTATTGATAAAGTAAATTTCTCATCTGATATTATTGTTGATGAACATATTTTTAGCTTCCTCAAGAATCAATTAGACACAGGAACTAAACAAACTGATTTGGTCGATTTTCAAGGAAGAAAACTACGTCACTTACGTTGCCGCGTGAAAGCTGCTCGTGGATTTATGAATCCAGATAATGCAACAGTAGTAAAAGAGCAAGTTTACAAATCAGACAAAGAGTATAAAAATCAGATTTATACGGATTCTGGGGAAAATTATTTATTTGGTTTATATGAAAATGAAAATGGTCGTAAAATAGTATCAATAAACAAATTTGAAGCGGCAATTCAGAATAGAGGCTCACACTTTATTGACAAAAAAGATTTATTCAGATTAAAAGAGCCGGTATTAATTAGGGATAAAGAATCCTCATTATTATATATTTTTGAGACTGGGAAAAAAGTGCTATTTTATGAGTTGTTAGAAGAATTAAAAGACCTAGATAAAAAAGAATTATCAAAAAGACTTTATTATGTAAAAACTTTGTTTGATGCTAAGACACAAAGAATTATCTTTCAACATCATTTAGAAGCGAGAAGTAATGATGACCTTTTGAAAGATTTCCCTCGTGAACAATTTGGGACTAAAGGAAAAGATGGCTTTTCAAAATTCACAACAGATTTTGTAGCTCCGAGGCTATTATTGAGTCCAGGAAATTTCAACTTCATTATTGAAGGTAAAGATTTTGAAATGAAATTAGATGGAACAATAATATTCAAATTTTAGTTTTATTTGTTATTAACTAAAGATAAGTCGTCTTAATAAAAAATCTATATAGTATTATATTCTTTTCCAAAGTTATAAACTTTGGAAAAAATAAGCAACCAAAACAAACAATAAATATGGAAAAGCTGATTCCAAACCAAAGCTATCATATCTTCAACCATGCTAATGGCTTTGAGAATATTTTTAGGGTGGACGAGAATTACCGTTTTTTTCTTGAAAAGTATCAACAGTATATCTCACCCATTGCAGAGACCTACGCTTATTGCCTGATGCCAAACCATTTTCATTTGGTAGTACGAATTCGGAAACGTGAGCAACTGGAAGAAATTATTCAAACCAAAAACAACTTCGTCGCCACTAACTTTTCCAAAGTTTCTTTCGACTTTGGAAAAGTTGGCGAGGTGGATGAAGCTGGGACGGTTGATACAGTTAGAATAAGCGATGATGATATTCAAAGATACCTCTCTAAACAATTCTCCAATCTTTTTAGCAGCTACACCCAATCTTTTAACGTAATGTATAAGCGCAGGGGATCGCTATTTATCAAAAACTTTAAACGTGAAATAATACTTGATAAAGAGTATTTTCTGAATGCAATAGTTTATACACACCGAAATCCCATTCACCACGGTTTTTGCACTCGTTATTCCGATTGGAGTTATACTTCTTATTGCGAAATTACAGAACAAAAAAGTGAATTTGTAGAAGTGACCAGATTATTAACTATTTTTGGAGCTAAAAAGTTTTTCGTGGAAGTACATCAACAAAATCTTGATAAATTTAATCAAACAAGCGAACTGGAAGCACCATAGATTACCTAAACTTATCCAAAGTCGAAAGAAACTTTGGATAAGTTGGTCGAAAAAAAAGACGTTGTAAGAGTTAAATAAATACAAACCTGTCATATTTTTAAAAAACCACCATGATTAAACGCACACTATATTTCGGGAATCCTGCCTATCTGAGTAAGCGAAATTCGCAATTAGTTATTCATTTACCTGAAGCCAATGGGTTGGATGACCTCACCGGACACAACACCGTACCGATAGAAGATATTGGAGTGGTGGTACTCGACCATAAACAAATTACTATCACGCACGGATTAATGGAGGCTCTGCTGGCGAATAATACAGCTATAATAACTTGCGATAGCAGCCGTATGCCGGTTGGTTTAATGCTTCCTCTGAGTGGCAATACAATTCAAAGCGAACGCTTTCAAAATCAAATAGAAGCTTCGCTCCCACTCCAAAAGCAACTGTGGCAACAAACCGTTCAGATCAAAATTGAAAATCAGGCTTATGTATTAAACAAAACCCGAAATGCGGTGGTTAAGAATATGCTGGCTTGGGTTGATGATGTGAAAAGCGGTGATAGTGATAACCTCGAAGCACGCGCAGCCGCCTATTACTGGCGAAATCTTTTTACTGATATTGATGATTTCAATCGTGGTCGTGAAGGTGTGCCACCGAATAATTTGTTAAACTACGGGTATGCCATACTTCGGGCAGTTGTAGCACGTTCATTGGTAGCAAGCGGGTTATTGCCTACGCTAGGTATTCACCATCACAACCGTTATAATGCTTATTGTCTGGCCGATGACATTATGGAACCTTATCGGCCGTTTGTAGATAAACTGGTGGTAGAAATTGTTGATTGTGGCGAAGATATTACGGAACTCAGCAAACCACTCAAAGCAAAACTTTTGAATATTCCGGTTCTTGACGTGATGATTAATAATCAACGAAGTCCACTGATGATTGCTGTGGGTTTCACCACGGCTTCTTTGGCTAAATGTTATGCGGGTGAAAGCCGTAAAATAGTTTATCCAAGTTTTATCTGATTTCTTCTTCTAACAACTTTTCCAAAGCTTCTTTCTCACTTTTCCAAAACTTTTTTCAACTAACTTTTGCAAAGTTTCTTTGAACTTTGCAAAAGTTAAACAATTAAATGGAACGTTTTAGCGAATATAGAATTATGTGGGTATTGGTCTTGTTCGATTTGCCAACCGAAACCAAAAAGGAGAAGAAGGCTTACACCGATTTCCGCAAGAAATTAGTAACCGATGGTTTTACTATGTTTCAGTTTTCCATCTACCTACGCCACTGCCCCAGCCGCGAAAATGCCGAAGTTCATATTAAACGTGTCAAAAGTTTTCTTCCCGAAGCCGGACAAGTAGGAGTTCTCTGTATTACAGACAAACAATTCGGACAAATGGAACTCTTTCAGGGGAAAAAAGAAAAAGTAAAATCAACCCCCTATCAACAACTGGAATTATTTTAATCTCCGTCAACTTCATCAACCTTTCCAATTTACATCAACTTTTCCAAAGTTTTGAACTTTGGAAAAGTTAGGGGAAATTAGTAGAAACAAAAATCCCGCCTCGTGAGCGGGATTTCGTTTGAATAAACAACTGATTTTTTAATCCTATTTGTTGCGACAATTAGCTGACTGACTAGATTTTACACATATCGTGTTGTTTATCAAGTCAAAGATACAATTTTTTGAAAGCAAATCACAACAAAATGGATGCGAATAATCTATTTGGACAAGTTGTTTATCAAGTCAAAGATACAATTTTTTGAAAGCAAATCACAACCAAAGTAACACCAAATGCAGAAGGTGAGAAGTTGTTTATCAAGTCAAAGATACAATTTTTTGAAAGCAAATCACAACCGTTCTTGTCTTGCTCCCATTTTTCAGTAAGTTGTTTATCAAGTCAAAGATACAATTTTTTGAAAGCAAATCACAACCTTTGGCATTTTTATAGCAATTTCCATCGCGTTGTTTATCAAGTCAAAGATACAATTTTTTGAAAGCAAATCACAACCCTGACCATAATTTCCGACATTTCTTTGATGTTGTTTATCAAGTCAAAGATACAATTTTTTGAAAGCAAATCACAACCACCAGCACCAGCAAAAAAATAAAAATAAAGTTGTTTATCAAGTCAAAGATACAATTTTTTGAAAGCAAATCACAACTTTTCGGTTTGTGAAACGTATAGCTCGAGCGTTGTTTATCAAGTCAAAGATACAATTTTTTGAAAGCAAATCACAACTTATATATTAGTGAAAATGATAAGGAAATTGTTGTTTATCAAGTCAAAGATACAATTTTTTGAAAGCAAATCACAACTAAAAGAACTTGGTTAAATAAATCTGATTCGTTGTTTATCAAGTCAAAGATACAATTTTTTGAAAGCAAATCACAACTGCCTTCCTGCTCTAATTTCTTTGTTTTTTGTTGTTTATCAAGTCAAAGATACAATTTTTTGAAAGCAAATCACAACCTTGATAACGTTAATTTCCATTACTCAACAGTTGTTTATCAAGTCAAAGATACAATTTTTTGAAAGCAAATCACAACCCTATCATAACTATTTATTTATTAAATTTAGTTGTTTATCAAGTCAAAGATACAATTTTTTGAAAGCAAATCACAACTGTCGACTTGCCAACATCGTGTCCCGCTTCGTTGTTTATCAAGTCAAAGATACAATTTTTTGAAAGCAAATCACAACCAATTCAGGCATGATCTATAAAGCCGATTAGTTGTTTATCAAGTCAAAGATACAATTTTTTGAAAGCAAATCACAACCATGTTTTGTATGTTTTAAAAAAGGGTTAGGTTGTTTATCAAGTCAAAGATACAATTTTTTGAAAGCAAATCACAACCATCCTATTACTGGTAAATTAGTTAGAAAAGTTGTTTATCAAGTCAAAGATACAATTTTTTGAAAGCAAATCACAACCATTCAAATGAATAACAACGGTACTACTGTGTTGTTTATCAAGTCAAAGATACAATTTTTTGAAAGCAAATCACAACCGGGTTGCTCTCGTTCAATTTTGACCTTCCGTTGTTTATCAAGTCAAAGATACAATTTTTTGAAAGCAAATCACAACTTTCCACGTGCAAAATGCTTTGATTTTGTTGTTGTTTATCAAGTCAAAGATACAATTTTTTGAAAGCAAATCACAACACAAAACAGTGAGTATTGGAATAGTTCTTTGTTGTTTATCAAGTCAAAGATACAATTTTTTGAAAGCAAATCACAACGTTTGCACCCCATGCAATTTGATTTTTTGAGTTGTTTATCAAGTCAAAGATACAATTTTTTGAAAGCAAATCACAACCCTTGACTTGCAAAAGGTAACGGATAAATTGTTGTTTATCAAGTCAAAGATACAATTTTTTGAAAGCAAATCACAACTTTGCAGTCGTGTTAGTTTTGAAAGGTTTGGTTGTTTATCAAGTCAAAGATACAATTTTTTGAAAGCAAATCACAACCTTCAGGAAATGAAAACGAAATTGGAAGCTGTTGTTTATCAAGTCAAAGATACAATTTTTTGAAAGCAAATCACAACCCAGAAAATGATACTATTGCTCCATCTGCAGTTGTTTATCAAGTCAAAGATACAATTTTTTGAAAGCAAATCACAACTCTGCAATGTTAATAAATGCAAGCTCGTTAGTTGTTTATCAAGTCAAAGATACAATTTTTTGAAAGCAAATCACAACTCTGTATATATTTTACTATACATATTATATGTTGTTTATCAAGTCAAAGATACAATTTTTTGAAAGCAAATCACAACTGCAATTGCCTGCCAATGCTGCCAAAAATAGTTGTTTATCAAGTCAAAGATACAATTTTTTGAAAGCAAATCACAACCGCCGAAGTTTTCGGGCAAATAGTCGAATGGTTGTTTATCAAGTCAAAGATACAATTTTTTGAAAGCAAATCACAACCCGACAACGATTACAGATTTTAAGGATGTTGTTGTTTATCAAGTCAAAGATACAATTTTTTGAAAGCAAATCACAACCCTTGACTTGTGAACGGCAAGGGGTAAATGTTGTTTATCAAGTCAAAGATACAATTTTTTGAAAGCAAATCACAACTCCATGAGTCGGTAATGCCTCGGGTAAGTTGTTGTTTATCAAGTCAAAGATACAATTTTTTGAAAGCAAATCACAACCTTTTGAAAGAACTTAGCGATAAATTTATGTTGTTTATCAAGTCAAAGATACAATTTTTTGAAAGCAAATCACAACATTTGACGAACCGAATGTATTTTGTGGAGAGTTGTTTATCAAGTCAAAGATACAATTTTTTGAAAGCAAATCACAACATAGGATTATTTGCAGTAGCCAAAACTCCTGTTGTTTATCAAGTCAAAGATACAATTTTTTGAAAGCAAATCACAACATTTCTGGCTCAGAATGTTACATGAAAGAAGTTGTTTATCAAGTCAAAGATACAATTTTTTGAAAGCAAATCACAACTACTTACCACCAATGCCGAAATGAAACAGCGTTGTTTATCAAGTCAAAGATACAATTTTTTGAAAGCAAATCACAACCTGAAAACGCAATTCCCTACGCTCATTCAGGTTGTTTATCAAGTCAAAGATACAATTTTTTGAAAGCAAATCACAACTTTCCAATCTTCACGGACATTTTGCTCATAGTTGTTTATCAAGTCAAAGATACAATTTTTTGAAAGCAAATCACAACTTTAGTAATGTTCAATGTCCTGCAAAGATTGTTGTTTATCAAGTCAAAGATACAATTTTTTGAAAGCAAATCACAACCAACAAATTGCTGGTTTAAAGTAATATCTTGTTGTTTATCAAGTCAAAGATACAATTTTTTGAAAGCAAATCACAACACAGTAAGAGATGGCTTGCAAAATGGGAAAACACTTGAAGAAGCCAAAAAGCAGTTTTTAGAATCAAAGAAAACCGAAGTATTGGACAGTTTAACCGCAGGAGAGTACAGTCAGGCGAAAACAGAACTTGACCTAAAGAAACAACAAGAAATTCAAGATTCAATTGCTGAAGGCGAATTAATCCTTAGAACAGGTTCATTTCATGGTCGCAAATTCAGCAAAACAGAATTAGAAGCAGTAAAACGACAAGTTGAAAAAGATAGGGCTAAATTACAAGCAACCGATAAACAACTAGAACCAACAAATGAACCCACACACACCGCTTTAGTAGAATTACTCAAAAATACTGGAGTTGACAACGATGTAGTAGTAGCCAATACCGAAGAACTTAATAAGGTATTGAGTGGCGGAGAAACGTTTAAGGTAGTACAAAATAAATTAAAACAACTCGAAAAGGCAGCTAAATTTATTCGTGATGGACTTGCTAATAATGTAAGAGGTAAAAGTTTTACGTTGGAACTTCCTATATCAGTACAGCGCATGATAAAAAATGCAATGGGTAGAGATTTTGATAGTCATAGCATTGAAATTGGAGGGATAAGACACTCTTTAAAAGAGCATGGAGTTAATGGCAATAAAATAACTGATATTAGTATTCCAGTAACTGCTGAAAATGCAGAGCTGATACCGTTAATTATGACTGCTCCAGATAGAGTTACAAAGGGGAGTACAGACCAAATTGGAAGAGAATCTATACGATTTTATAAAACACTTGAAAATGGGCACGTAGTTGTAGTAGAGAAAGAACAAAAAAACAGCCCAGATGATATGGAAACCATAACCATGTGGGCTGAAAAATCCTCTAATGTGGTTGATGCGAAGTTAAAAACCTCCCCCAAGCTACACGCCCAAGACGTTACCATTAGCAGGGATGACATTGCAAAGATACATCAAGATGCTGAAAATGCAATAAAAAAGGATGAAAATCTGAAATTTCATGCAAAAAATAGTAGTGCTGATGAATTAAAAGCAAAACAATTCGGGATAGTATCTAAATACAATCCAGCACCAAACAATTATAATACGTGGATAAGAAGTGCCAAAGAAATAAAAACAGCCGCTGAAGCCTTTGAAGAAGCATTCAGAGAGGGTAATATGTACCCCGACTTTACCGTAGAAGATATGAAAACCGCACTCGACAAGGGTAAAGTAACCATATATTCCAGTTATCCAATAGAACACGGCAAGTTTGTAACTCCTTCTCGCATGAATGCCAAAGATTATTCTGTTGTTTATCAAGTCAAAGATACAATTTTTTGAAAGCAAATCACAACCCGTTTTTGTGTACATAGGTATTTAAACAAGTTGTTTATCAAGTCAAAGATACAATTTTTTGAAAGCAAATCACAAAACTATCAATATATCAACAAGTTACAACACAACAAGAAACGGTTTAGAACCACTTTGTACAAAAGAGGTTTTATTTTTGCCGTTATTGGGTGTTTCTTTATTGTTCTTTTCCCTTAATTGTTATTTCAAGAAACGGAAAACCGTTTCTCATTCGTTTCTCGGTAAATAAATTTCGTTTCTCAACCGTTTCTCGAATATTGCTTTCAGGCACAAAGTTAGTGTTTCTTTTGGTTTTAGCAATTCTTGTTCTTTCCTGTAAAAACGAGAATGCAAGTCAAATATCAGGGCACTAAAAAAGCCGTCCAATTGGAACGGCTTTCGCAAGAAAACAGATTGTTGCCTACGCTTAGACAACTTCAACAGAACCCAAATAAACGCTGTTAGCAACGTCTTTTCCATCTTCAGTAATGAAGCCCAGGAATACTTCAACACTTTCTCCCAACCAATCAGCAGGAACTGCAATTTCGTGAGCACCGGTTGTTCTTTGACTTCCGGCAGTTTCATAAACTGCTTCTGCTCTGAGTGGATTCAATACCACTACCAACGCTTTGTCGGTTGCCAATGCAGTACCCGAACCAGAGTTGTCAGTCCAAGTCAAGCCAACTGAGCCACTGGTGGCGAGGGCTTGCGCTCCTGAAGCAACGGTAAGATTACCACGAGAAACCAACACTTTTGACAGGTCAACGCTGAAATCAGGGAATGCTCCCGTGATTGCGTTGTTCAAAATGTACGACATTGCAGCATTGAATGCTGTTTGTTTGGTAGTGAAGCGTTTGTAGCCTACACGGATAAAACCAGTCATTGGCTTTAAAATGCCCAACACTAAAGCGAATTTACTGCGCTGACCCATTTGTCCATCAGTGCGGGGATTGCTTACAGAAGAAGCCTTTGCACGCATATAGCTAATGCCTTTCCAACTTCCACCAACAACGTTTCCCACTTTACCAGAGAAACTACCTAAGATTCCTAAATTAATCTTTCCCATAACTTAAAAAATTAAATGATTTATAAATATGTTTACTTGGACTTGGTACGGCTCAAATACGGACTTTCCCTTATCCGAACGTAAAGATATATCGCAATTATGTTGCTGACACAGAAAGAGTTTGGCTTGCTGTCGATTGCGTTTAATTGCGTTTTAAAAGTAAATTCAATTTAATAGCTTAGTATTTTAACCCGAGAATGTTGACTATATATGGCAAAGCCGTAAACACTTTCTTTCTCTTTCTTCACACGAAGTGTAAACCATCTTTTCTTTTTCTTATAGGATAAAACCCCAGAGACGAAAGTAATTCACATTATATTGCACGAAGTGCCAAATACGATTACAAAGAATGAAAAGCGATAAATCCCCCTCATAAAAAGGGGGTGGGGTTTTCATTGTTTGTATTCCGCTGTCCCCTATTGGTCAAAAGCGGTTCGGCAAAAACTACCAATACTTACACGAGATTTTTGCCGAACGGCTTTTGCGGGGCATTAGAGTCAACTCGTCACATTTCTTATTTTTATTTTTAAAACTATTCATCGCTTGCGGTTTTGGAAAATAAAAATAAGATATGTGTTATGCTCTGCCTATTTGAGAAATGGTTTTGATAAGCTATTCGGTTATCAATATCATTTCTCGGCGATATTGCCGGAACGGCTTTAAACGCAAGCTGTGCTTGTTTTATTCTTGCCTTACTGCCTATTTGGCGATTATCGGGGTGGACTCGTCGCAGTGGGAAAAATATACAATCGGAAATGCGTTGAAAAAGGGCTTGGGGAAAACGGAATGAATGGAGCTTGCGAAATGGAAATGAGTATTTCCCGAAGCCGTGCGGTGCTGAGGTGGGTGAAATGAAACGAACGTAATGAAGTGGAGGTTGGACGGTAAGTGACGTAGGAACGGCGTCCACCGCAACGTAATGAGAGAAGTGAATGAACCGACCGCAAGCACATGGAAATAAAACTCGACCTATTTTTTGATACTGCAACAACTATTGGGTGGTTGGGGTCTTTGAGGTTTCAGGTTGGCGGTACGCCTGAACAACCCACCGATTAGGTGTTTATACTTTCCGCTCTCCCTTTAGGGGCTTAGTCTTCGGGCAGCGCAGCGGGGCAAAGCGTTGATTTTGTGCGGCTATTATACATAATTTGGTTATGGGCTTCCCTATTGATTTGCCGTCAGGCAAGGGAACGACCATAACTACATGTTATGTATAATAGCTTTGAGTTGTTTTTTTCTGGCGCATCTTTTTTGCTTCCTGTGGGTGGATTGAAACAGTGGTTTTGAAAAAACATCACTGTGAAAGAAGGGTTGATTGCAAAAAGTGTGACAGAAAAAAACAACGAAGCGTGGATTGTGCGGAAGCCGACAAAAAGACCGTGCAAGCCATGAGGTACGAATGGTGGGGATTTTTGGCGGCTGAGGATTGCTCCGCTGCGCTGCCCGTAATGAACTCACAGGCGAAGCCTGACCGCTTTTCTTTAGTATTTTACACTAAAAAAAATCCGCTTGCAGTTCTTACAGTATGTAAGCAGATTCTTAGGATATTGGGGATTTGGAGGAAATGGAAGATTTAATAAATTCTTTCACCCCTTACAAAACCTTTATAGATATAAGGCGGTTTGAAATATCCATGCCACAACACATCTTCAATCATATCAAAATCTATTTCCCTTTGGGTACTGTACGATTCAATCAAATGATATTGACCATCATCTTGTTTTTGAAATTTGAACTTTTTGACCAGAAAGTTTGACCTGTAAATATAATGCCAGCCATCTTCATAATATACTCCAAAACGCATATCCCAATCAGGACCATAAGATTTGAGGAATGAACGATAACTTTCTTCGTCAAGTTTTTTATCATCCAACTTGGTTTTTATCCATTGTTCCTCACACCAAACAGTTCTCGAATCATTTTTAGCCCAAAATAGTTTGTTCTTACTTACAATGGTTTGATAAAATTCAGAAACGACTTTTTTCAAATTTTCCGGAAGCCGATTAATTGTTTCTTCTTCAAAATATATCAGTTTATATTCTGAAATAGTAGTTTTAGGAATACTGTTTGTCATGCCGTAGAAAGCCTCGGCAATGCCACCGGTAATGCAAGTGAGCGTATCACTATCTCCACCTAATGATACTGCCAGACGTATTGCCGTTTCAAAATCGGAGCTATCCAAAAAAGCAATGATTGCTTCGGGCACTGTCCCCGCGCAACTTTCATTAAAACGATATGCTGGTCTGATTTCATTACAAGTGCGTGAAAGATTATAACCGTATTTTCTTTCGATATATTTTTTTATTTCCTGTTTTGTAGAACAAGTTCGTGCCATATAAATGGCAGCTGCTGTAGCCTGTGCCCCTTTTATCCCTTCCGGGTGATTGTGTGTTATTTCGGCTGTGAGTTTAGCTATATTCTCGGTTTCGTCCAATGTATCGAATGCCCATCCCACCGCAGCCACCCGCATAGCTGAACCGTTCCCCCAACTATTGTAAGGCTCTTTATCATTGCTAAATGCCCATTGCTGAAATCGAGAACCATATCCACCCATAGGATTAGGATATTCTTTCACATATTGCTTAATGATAAATATAAGTCTATCTTTATTAAGTACACCCATCAATAACCAGTCTGCCACGGCAATAGTCAAAATCGAATCATCGGTAAATGTCGAACGTTTATCCAATAATTCAAACCGGGTAGTTTTTATATTGTTGAACTCATATATTGAGCCAACTATATCACCAAATATTGCTCCTAACATTTATTTACAATTAAATTTTTACAAAAGTAATCAATTCTCACATTTACCCAATATCTCTCAATTCCCCTATTTCCCCAATTTCCGAAACGGCAATATCGGCTACACTCGGCATAAATTCAAACGAGTTTATTACATGATTTTTGGCTGCACTCGGCAAAACTCAAAATGGTTTTGAGTTTGCTCTCACTTGCACAAAAATTGATTTCTGCCCTCGTTTGCATGATATTTCTTACAAAAACCAAAGGTGTCTTGTGTTTATATGGTCAATGCTTGCATTATCAAAGTGCGGCATCATCTGGGCAATCATTGAGGGATATTTTATGGTAACTGGCAGATTCTGTTGTTTAACTGATTTCCAATAAATACGTGAAAATTGATATATCTGATCAATCAGGCTTTCGATTGTTTGAGTGTCAATATCCTGATTGGTATTGACCGGACATTCAATTTTCAATTTAACCGGAAAAGGAAACCCATCTTTCCTCCTGAATTGTGCATTTTCATACCGGGTATTATTGCAAAGCAAATATGTCTTGTTTCCCAAATGAATATAACGACCGCTGTAAGGCATCAAATCGCTGTTCTTACCGTCAAAGAGCAATACACTTTCGGATTCCGTTTTATTGATAGTGACAATGTAAACGGGAATATCAAGATTCAAATCGTTCAAAACGTTTTCAATATAAGGATATTCTTTGAGCAAACTCATTTCCTTGTAGTAATGAATAATCAAGCGTGCTGGCATTCCATTTGCATTTGAAAAAGTAATGATAGCATTTTTGATAGAGCCTGCAAGTTCCTTCAATTCATCTTTTTGGAAGTATTGAAAAGAAGTGAATGCGCCTGTATTGTCAAAAGAGAAAGCCGAACCAATGTACTGGGTGTTAGTATCGATATTTTTAAACGCACCAATTCCAATAATGAGTTCGTCTTGCTTCCGCACATTTATACGCCAGGGAGTACCACCCAATTTAGCATTCATGGCGATAGCCATGTTTTGCAACGTAAATGCAAAGTTTTTTCGTTTATACTTTTCGTCATCGGCAAGCACAGTCAGCATTTTAGTTGTTTCAATAGTTTGCGAAACTATCTTGTATTTCAACAATAGCTCTTTGACCTGATAATAGATTTTTCGGTCTTCCTTGTTTGTTGCATTTTTACAAATAGGCGTGAGGTATAATGCCAAATAGTTAGCATCAGAATCAAGTTTCTGATTCTGCCCGGCATTATACAGAAAATGTTCAATTTCAGGAATCGGATTCTTTTTGTTTTCAATTTGCAGGTGCAATTCCGGTGGTGCAAAAGTGAAGTCTTTTCCGGTGTATTTTTTTAAACCCGCAAAGTAATGATCGCTATATCCATCCCTAAAATATTTGAGCAAGTTACGAGCCGGAAGAATATCGTCTTTAATGAAAATACCAATAATCTGGATATTAGCTCCTCTTGCATTTTCATAAGGTCCATTATTTACTCCCATTTGAGGATTTACTTCTACTTTCTTACCTCCAAACAGAAGTTCTTTGCTTTCGTACTTTGTATGTCCAATCTGCAACTTGTTCGCCCATGCGAAGCCATCTTTTGCGATTGGGATTAACGCACGGAAATTGTCATTATCAAGATATGTTTTGTAGAAATACTGTATCTTGTCGTAGTATTTTTTGTATCGATTAGGCGTTGTGAAATCTGCATACTGGCTATTTTCTGTTTCAACTTCCTCGTCAGTTGCATTGTCAAAACCAAGATAAGTGGCTAATTTATTGTTCATAATTGGATAAGCGTTTTTAGAATCAAAGTCTTCCCAATTTTCTAACAAGTACTTGTATTTATCTATCTTTCTGTAAGTGAATGTTGTTCCATCTTCACGCACTCTTTCTTCCTTATATAACACACGTTTGATTATGTCGGCAGAGGCCTGTGGTTTTTCCGTAGGAGTGAACGGATCATCTGTTGACGGTCTCAATATTTCTTCTACACATGTTTTATAAACAAGCGTAGGGCGGTCGAATGAAAGAAGTAACTGAGGGCGTTTATTGAATTGATCATAATCCATTTTAAGCGTAAATCGGTTGTATTGGTCGCAATCCTGACGTGGATTCTGATAATTATCGAGCTTCCATATTTGATTGTCATTGGTGATTCTATTAGGCTCAACGAAAAGATTACATCTATTCAGATAATGCCGCAGTTGGCGATTATAGAAACGTTTGACCAAATAGTAATTTTCGGGCAAAAAAAAGTCAATCGCCAGCGATTGCAAGCCTTCCATTTTTCTATCGAATGAAGTGTAAAGCGGGTCGCCATTCGTTATACCCGGATAAATGTCCTTGATATTGGCAGGGAAATTCACATGATTGAGTTTTTTCAAACCATCACCATCGTCTAATGAAAAATAAAATGTTACAGGCTCTTTCGGATATTCGAAAGGAATTGTGTTCAGATAAAGTGCTTCTTCTACAGCCATAATTGTAAAGTGTTATGATTAAATATATAAGTAGTTACGAGTAAAAATAGTTACGAGTTACTTCTATATTGGGGTTTTACCCCAAACCCCACTTCATTTTTTGGCTTGAACCAAAAAACGAAGCAAAAAAGTTCAAGACTGCGCCCGCTTCACTCGAAAAACGTTCGCTCGGTTGGCTAAAATCCTCCAAACTCCTCCCTTCGGTCGTCAGACAGGGAGTATTTTTGCGCCATCCTCACTTGTTTTTCGGCTCACCGGACGAGGTCGGTCGTTTACGAGATCTGTGCAAGTCAACAACATTTATTGATAAAGAAAATATTATTTATCAAAATAATCATTTATTAGTTGTCCTGCGTATTTATTCAGGAACTTATTCACAGCTTTACTTTCCTGTTTTTCCAACGCATTGTATCGCTCCTGATAGTTTTTCAGAAAATCCGTTAATACATCTTTGTTATAAAGCCCCAAAACTTTTCCCAACTCTTTTTTCGGATTGACTTCACCAATTTTACTGATTAAATTGTCAAGCCTGTTTTGGGTAATTAGTTTGTAGATTTCTTCACACAGGAAACTTGCTTCTTCGCTAAGTTCCTCACCATCATTCTGCAATAACTTACTTAATAGAGCTTTGTCAATATGATTGTTATTTTCAGCCCACTTTTCATTCTTATTTTTTATTATAACCCGTGAACCATTCCTAAAAAAGCACGGTAAAATAGGTCTGATTACAACTCCCTCACAAGTATTTCCATTCAATTCAGGTAAATTGTATTCTCCCGGAATAGTTGTTTTGAATGCGTTAGGATATGCCAAACAGTTTGACAAGCTACCTTTGAACAAGGTTTTTGCATAGACAAACTTATGTTTATCAAAAAGTGAATTTGCAGTTTCTGTGTCCAGATACTTATCATTGTCTATCATAATGTCAAAAGCATAAAATTCATTAGACGGGCAGTAATAAATACCACGCTGAACAAGTTGCGCTCTGTCGTCTTTAGGAATGTCAGGGTGTGGATAACCACCTCCAAAAATTTCCCCGAAAATGGTTACACTATTGGTATGAAATTGATTTGCAATATCGACATATAATGCAAGAATTTTGTTTTTGTATTTTTCCAATACTAATTTTGAATTGTAAAAGTCTTCGTTATCCAAGATCAGTTCGGTTCGTTTAGCCGAAAGAATCTGTTGTCCGTCAGTTATGAAACTCAGATTTGCACCGTGAACTTTTTCCTGTACATGGTATTCTTGTTCACCAAAGCCCTGTTCGATAATTGAACTGAGAAATCCGTCCTGATAGGAGTTTTCTATCGAATTGTATTTTTTAAATTTCATAATTATTTTTTAAACAATGATAAGTCTAAAAGAAATCCTTTAAAATCACACCTACTCCGTCATAACAATATCCAAAATGTAATTACTGACACCTACCTGATATAAACTTGAAAGCATTTCATAAGCATCTTCCTTTCCAAAAGTTTCTTTATGGCATAAAATACTTGTTAGTCGTAGCCTGTTGAATGACATGTCACTTCCTAAAATATCAATAATATGACTGTTATCTGTGAAATCAACCGGATCAATTTTATAATTTGCACCTTTTTTAATTAGATTATAGCTGGAAATACCGTTGCCTTTTTCAGATTCATTTATCAAATTCAAGTCTAATTCTTTGAATCCGCTGATTATAGCTTCGTTCATTTCATTTTCATCTAACCAGTTTTCATCATCGAACAGAAAATGTCTTAGAAGTCTGTATTTTGAATAGTCTTTAATCTGAAAATTGTTTATACCAAATTTATCACACAACCAAACAATGCAATACATCACTTCATCATAGTATTCTGAAGGATTTATGCAATCGTTCAAAACTTGATCTCCTTGGGCATCATACATTCGGTGGCATATTCTTTCCTCATCTATGTATTCATAAAATCCAAAAGCAGCCCAATTCAATATATCTAAAACATCAATTTCAAGATAAGATTTATTCCAAAACAATTTATAATCCCCATCAGGCAATGGAAGTTTAATTTGCATATCAGCTTCACTAACAATTAATTTTTGAAGAACATTCAAATCCGCATAGAATGCTGCCTTAAATAATTCTAGGTTTTGGTCTTGGCTCATTTTCTGTTTTCTATTTATACCTAACAGATTCTGAAAACCTTTTAGGTAGTATTCTATTGTTCAACCTTTACTGGCTTAAGGTACACAATGACACCAACCTGACTTTCAGGTTGAGCATCAGGGGTTATGCGATTAATTCTTACTTCGAACAAGTCTTTATGTCCGAGTTCAAGAAATTTACTAATCTCATGATTTTCGTTGCGGGGGATAAATCCAATTTTGTACTCACCATAATAAATGGCTACGGCATAGGGGTCGAACTTATTGTCCTCTTCACGTTGGAGAGTAAGTTCGGTACCGATTTTCAGTTCGTTGAACACAATGCAGCCGTCCCAGTAGGAGAACCCTGCAATGTGAAATGTGCTGTAATGTCTGCGTTGTGTTTTCATATCGTTTTTTAATTAAATTACGATACAAAGAAACGGGGAGTTTTTGACAACTTATGACAATGAGAAAAAAAGTACCAAATAAAAACGAGTTTTTTCTACTGTCCTCAAGCCGGATAGACTTTTACTTTTTTTCAGCAGCAAAAAAAAGTAAACAAAAAATGCCGCCGCTGTGGCAAGGCGAAGGTTTATCTTTAACTAAAGATTTATATTGTCTGTATCAAAAAAGGCCATCATTTACACATGATAGCCTTTCCAGATAAACCATGAAAGTTCTACTGATTTTTCCTTTTTAGTAGCCAGTGATATACATAACCGTGCTGGGCATCACCAATAGCGTAAGCATTTACAAAATCCCAGCCTTCCTTTTGCATTAAGTTCAGTACATCAATCATGGAGTTGAATTTAATGGCATTGCCATTTTCATCTTTCAGACGAGTATCTTTGGGATTCCAAAAGGTACCAGTTTCCTGACCATAATCAATATTGATAGTCAATTTTTTGGAAAAAAGACCCTGAGTACCGACTATCTCACAATAAGAAGCCTTGGTATTTAGTGAATCGAGAGTAGTTTGCCCGAAAAGGGTAATGGAAGAGACTGCGCACAAAACGATAATAAAAAATTTCTTCATACTGTTACTTTTTTAAATGATTTATTAGTTAGATAAATAAAGCACAAAGAAACAGTGGTATTTTGACATCTTATGTCAATGAAAATTTTTTTTGAATTTTTTTTAAGTGGGTGGAAATGTGTTTTTGCAATTCTGGCGTTTCTATAATTTCAATATCATCAAGCAATCCCATTACAAACCGTCCGACACCATCGTAGGAACAAACATCGGATTCAAATATCCATTCGTTATCTGATAGTTTGTTGAGGTATTTTGAAGCCAACGGAAATTCTTCCGTTAGAAGGTTGGCGGCACGCAATCCAAGTTTGAGTTTTACGGGCTTAGTCTCGTTGCTGTTCATGCGGAATACATCGATATATCCGGAATGGTGGTTAGCCTCGTATTGCCACGCTTCGGGCAGTATTTCCACACTCCCGATTCTCGATATTTTAAAAAGCTTGTTTTTGTTTTCTTCCGGGCAATAACACCATACCTGTACATAATTAGTGGTAAAAGCATAAGCCTCTACTTCCCTATCACGAATATCGTTGCCGTGTGCCGAGGAATAATTTTTCAATACGACCCGCTTTTTATTCTCTATGGCTTGTACCAACTGCCCTACATTACGCCCGTTTTTGCCACTTACAATGGTTTCGGCCAGAATGTTGTAGTTGTAAACGGTGTAGAGCTTCTTTTTGAGGTTTTGTTTGAGCAGGTTGTTTTCGTCAATGTTCTCAATAGCGGATTTGAGGATAAAGGCTTCTTCTTCGGTGAAATGAATCAGCTCGCTAATGTCTTTGAAGTAAGGCGAAGATTTATCAAGTTTAGGACAATTGTTCGTCTTTTTAATAACAAATCCGGCATCGCGAAAGGTGTCGATATAGCGATAAACGGAACGGGACGAAATACCTAATTTGTCGGCAATTTCATCAACGTTTAATGAATTGTTGGCTGTCAACATCTTCATTAAACGGAGTAGCCTTTCGAGTTTGGGTTGATCCATGGTAATTGATTTAAAGCCCCCTCAATCCCCCGAAGGGGGACTTAAAGACTTATTCTACATGTTTTAATTGACTAACAGACTACTAATTGCCCAATTTGCCCAATTCTCAGTTTGGAGCAATATTCAGTATAAAATTTAACCTACATTGGCGGTATTTTGGCGTTATTCTGACGGATTTGTAAAAACTGCCAGCACCAAAACTCACCCCAGCTCAGACAGAAAATGACAATAGAACTTCACAATTGCACGCTTTTTGCACGCTCGTTGCACGCAATGCACGCTTATTGCACGCTATTCTATTTCATAATAAGTGCCAACACTTGCCCCAAGTTGCTTAAGAACCTTATGCTTCTCTACCAATTCAACCAATTCATAAGCAGCCGTTCTTTTAGACACAGAATTTAGGGACTGGTATTCGCTATTAGTAATTCTTCCTTTCTCTTTAGCATACAACACGGCTTTTATCTGCCTTTCGTTCAGACCTAAATTGGTTAAATCTTCCTTGTTGTAAATGTTTTTGCGGAAAACTGTCCAGAAATCATTTCCACCACAGGAAATTTGAGGCGCGGGAATTTTGGCTTCCAGACACAGACTTTTCATTTTGTCTATTCCACGCCCCCAAGACTCCACATAGCCACTACGAAAAAATGCAGTTGCAATATCGGGATTGTGAGGTTGCGAGGAATGTTTGTTCAGTAAATCCTCAACTGTCCAATTTTCAGGCAATTTACCATAATTCCAAATCATAATCTTGTCAAGATAAACGCTGATCTGAATCGGGTACGGACCAGTATAATCTTTGTGTGCAACGGCATTGAGCAAGGCTTCCCGCAAAGCATCTTCAGGGTATTCATAGGTTTCAACACGAGAAAGTCCCTGGTAAGAGATTAAAGCCTTGCCGTATTTTGTCAACAGCAGATCCATTGTTTTTTCTACCTGTTCAAAGAGATTACCGTTAATCACGTCATGGAATAATAAGTCGCTGTGGGTACGGAAAAAACCAATTTTGATATATGCTCCTGATACAAATTTTTCAGGATCGGGGTGAAAAAGTAGAATTGCAGCCCTTTTCAAATAACCGTTATCTGTGAGTTTCAGATTATTCAGCAAAACTTCATTTGTATCTGTCAGCACATCGCTATCAAGCCTTTTACTCTTAATGCCTTTATTGCGGAAAAAGTCGAATGTTTCGGATTTTAAATCGGCAACTGACACATTGGGAATTGAAACGCCATCCCAGTGTTTGCCCTGCTTTTGGAGCAAAAACTTATCTAATGCTGTGCCTTTCAATTCTTGCTTGGTAGAACCGCTGCGGAAATGATACTCACCTTTGTAGTTAACCGGATTGGGGTGTGCATCTACAATGATTTCTATATAATCGCCTTGCTCAGTCTGGTACAGATTGACAGGGGCAACGATTCCCAGAATGGTTGTAATCTTGTTGGGCAGTTCTTCCAATAACTTTTTGGCATTCTTTACTCCTACCACCTTACCGTTATCGTCCTTACCAATGTAGAGTGTACCACCCTGGGCATTGGCAAAGCCGCATATCCATTTAAGGTATTCATCTTTCCAAACGGATTTGTATTCTTTGTTTTGAGTTTCAGACATGTATCTAATAAAAAATATTACTAAATATTACTTTTTCAATTTCTTGATATCCTCTTCAATTTCTTTTAAACTTTGCTCTTTTTCTATTGATTGTTGAAGCTCCTTGTATTTCTGGAATTCTTCGTTCGATTTTTTCAACGCTCTATCATGGCTTATTTTTCCTGCATGAGTGAGTAACTCCCTGCCATTCAATTGCAGAATTACATCCAGACGTTGAATCCAATCTGCCATATACATGGGTGTTAGCTGTTGTGCCATTGTTTCTGCAAAAGCCAAATACTGTTCAACCAACAAGCCCAGCAACTTTATTTCATCTTCCTTTAAGTAGTTTTTGGCAATGCTGATATCCGTTTTCTTTATCGCCAATGTATTTTTCTTATCCAAAGACTGCATACCCATTAAAGGCAAGGAAGCATCCACCCTGCGATACACCAATTCGGCTGCTGTTTGCTGGCTGATAGCCCAGAGCAATTTGTTTTGCACCACTTTGAAAAACTCAATGGTTCGTTCGTCTTTTGCATCATAATCAATACTGGTGGTGTATATGTCTTTGATTTTCTGATAGAAAAACCGTTCCGAAATGCGTATCTCGCGAATGCGTTCCTGCAACTCGTTGAAATAGTTCATCGAACTGCCCGACTTGAAACGTTCATCATTCAACGTAAATCCTTTGATAATATATTCTCTCAACCGCTGTGTAGCCCAAATTCTAAATTGTGTGCCCTGGGGTGATTTTACACGATAGCCAACCGAAATAATAACGTCAAGATTGTAGCCATTTACTTCTGATTCTTGCGTTTTCCCTGCTATAGCACCGTGTTGAGTGGTTGTCCGGAATTTCCGGACAACCACTTTTTCGTCTAATTCACCTTCTTTAAACACATTACGAATGTGCTCCGAAATGGTTCTTTTGTCTTTTCCAAACAACTGACCCATTTGTGACTGCGTAAGCCAAACGCTTTCTTCCTCCAAACGCACGTCTATCTTAATGTTGCCTTCGGAATTTTGATAGATTAGGATTTCGCTGCTGTTCATTTTCTTATCCTGTATTTTATTGATTGTTAGCCGCTAATATGTAAAATTTATCATTCAAAACGGATTAGTATTCTTTGTTTAGAATTTCGGGCATAATACTTAGTCTTTATTTTCCTTTAATAACTTCCCACCTGATATATCCCAGAATTTATTGAAAAATGCACCTAATCTTTCGAGAACTGTTTCACGTTTCTTTGTGCGTTCACCGGTAGGAGAAAAGCGAGATACAGGGGGCAATACTTTTGAAATTGCTGTGCCTGTGTTTTGAACAAAACCATCACGAAAAGCATTGTTCAGAAATTTATAGGTTTCGTCTTTGTCCAAATTTTCTTCTGCAATTATACTGTCTAATTCTTCCAACTTCTTTTCGTCAACAAAGGTGTGCCAATCATCGTCAACGTTAGTTGTTGGAGTCAATGATTCAATAAATTGTTCGATCAGTTCTTTTTTGTTGCGGAGTTCCACACTTGAATCTATCGCTTTAGAAATACTGATTACAATTTCTTTGTCTTTTAAATGGCCTTCGTGATATTTTCGGATTAACTGCAAGATATAATCAATGTTGATTTCCACTTGCTTAATCAGTTCCATTTCAAAAACGATATCATCGTTTATATTTTCGTTGTCGCCTTTATTCTTGCCACGGAAATCGTTGTAAAGATTAATATACATGCTGTGGTAATCCTGCACATCACGTTCGGTCAGTAATTCATTTCCTGCAAACTCATCGAAAGTGGTAAGAATGTTTTTTACCTTCAAAATGGCACCGTACAATTTGATAAAGTCTTTCTGGGCTTGTTCGCCAATTATTTGTTCGCCAACCTGATAGTTTTCCTGTAAATCATTTACCAAATCTACATAGCCACGAATATCCTTATCTCCGTTTTTATAACCGTTGTAATATTCGTCATAAGTCTTCAGCAAAACTACTCCACCGGCTTCTTTATCCCCAAAAAGCGCAATGCTTTCATTGGTTGCTTTTTCAAGGTTGCGGAAGCAAATGATATTTCCAAAAGTTTTGATAGAATTTAGAATGCGGTTTGTGCGTGAAAAGGCTTGTAAAAGTCCATGTAAGCGCAAATTCTTATCTACCCAAAGCGTATTCATTGTAGTGGCATCAAAGCCAGTAAGAAACATATTGACTACAATGAGTAAATCTATTTCACGGTCTTTTACCCGTTGTGAAACATCTTTATAGTAGTTTTGAAATTTGTCGCTTGAAGTATCCCAATTGGTTTTGAAAATTTTGTTGTAGTCTTGTATGGCCGCTTCCAAAAAGTCTCGGGAACTTTGGTCTAAACTGCTGGTATCTTCAGGATTTTCATCATCAATCATACCGTTTTCAAGGTCTTCGTTAGCACTAAAACTGTAAATAGTAGCTATTTTCAGTTGTTTATCGCTTGGTAAGCCAGCCATTTGTTTTTGAAATTCCGTATAATATATTTTTGCCACTTCGATAGACGAAACAGCAAAAATGGAGTTGAACCCTGCCAAGCGACGGTCTTTTAATTGATAAAAGCTGTTGCGTTTGGTTTTTTGGTCAAAATGTTCCCGGATATAAGTTACAATGTTTGTAATTCTTTTTGGTGCTGCTAATGCTTTTTCTCTGTCAATGTTATATACTTTTTCGTCTTTTATGTTTTCTTCCTCGCGCATGGTACTGATATAATCAATGCGGAATGGGAGTACATTTTTATCTGTGATAGCATCAACAATGGTATAGGTATGTAACTTAGAACCAAAGGCCTGTGCAGTGGTTTTCAAATCGGCACGACTATTACTGCTTGAATTCTTAGCAAAAATAGGTGTGCCGGTAAATCCAAAGAGGTGATATTTTTTGAATGCCTTTGTTATTGCCGTGTGCATATCGCCAAACTGCGAGCGGTGGCACTCGTCGAATATGATAACGATATGTTGGTTGTAAACAGAATGATTCTTTTGTTTCTTAATCAGAACTGTAAGTTTCTGAATTGTGGTTATGATTATATGCGCATTCGGGTTTTCAAGTTGTTTTTTCAGAATGGCTGTATTGGTATTGCTGTTAGCTGCGCCTTTCTCAAACTTGTCGTATTCCTTCATGGTTTGATAGTCGAGGTCTTTTCTATCGACTACAAACAACACTTTATCTATAAATGGCAGTTTGCTTGCTAATTGAGCAGTTTTAAACGAAGTGAGTGTTTTTCCACTTCCGGTAGTATGCCAAATATAACCACCTCCGTTAATAGAGCCGTATGTTTTGTAATTGTTCGAAACATTTATCTGCCCCAAAATACGTTCGGTAGCTACAATTTGATAAGGGCGCATTGCCAGTAGCAATTTGTCGGAAGTAAAAACGCAATACTTAGTCAATAAATTGAGCAGTGTATGTTTGGCGAAAAATGTTCTACCAAAATCCATTAAATCTGTAATCGGGTGGTTGTTGCCATCTGCCCACCATGACGTAAATTCATAGCTATTGCTTGTGCGTTTGCCTTTACGGATTATATTGGTGTCCAATTCTTTTATGTGTGCAAACCGTGTAGTATTGCTATAATATTTTGTGTAAGTTCCATTTGAAATAACAAAAAGCTGTACATATTCGAACAGACCGCAACCAGCCCAAAATGATTCACGGTTGTAGCGGTTGATTTGATTAAACGCTTCTTTTATATCTACGCCCCGTTTTTTGATTTCGATATGAATTAATGGCTGCCCATTTACCAAAACAGTTACATCGTAACGATTAGACCGTTGCCCATTATCGACAACATATTGATTAATAACCTGCAAGCGGTTGTTGTGGATATTTTCTTTGTCAATGAGGTAGATATTTTTTACCGAACCGTTATCACGGTTTAAGAGTTGGATATGGTCTTCCTGAATAATGGTTGTTTTTTCCTCTATGCCGTTGTTTTGATTAGCAATTTTGCTTTTGAAAAATTGATCCCATTCCGTATTGGTGAATTGGTAATCGTTCAAGATTTCCAATTGACACCGCAGGTTATCAATTAATTCCTTTTCGGTAGTGATAGGCAGATACTCATAAGCCTGTGTTTGCAGTTGTTCGATAAATGATTTTTCGAGTTCTGCCTCCGACTGGTAATTTGCTTCACGACGAAAGGGGGATTGATAATCTGTTACTACGGTACTTTCCGGATTTTCGGCAACAAGGGTGTATTTCTCCATTTTATTTCAACAGTTTGCGTTTTTCGACCTCTTGTAATACATTCATTTGCTGAATGGCAATTTGATTGAGTTTGACCAATCGCTCACTTTGCGGCATGTTTTCGTTGATAAAAACTGCATTCAGGTTTTCCATATTCGAAAGGCAAATCAGTTCGTTAATGGTGGCATAATCGCGAATGTTTCCTTTTAAATCGGGATTGGCATCACGCCATTGTTTGGCGGTAACGCCGAATAAGGCAACATTCAACACATCGGCTTCGTTGGCATAAACATACGATATTTGTTGCGGTGTGAGTTCAACCGGAATGAGGTTTTGCTTAATGGCATCGGTGTGTATATGGTAGTTTATTTTAGAAAGTTCACGCTTGGCAGTCCAACCAAGTTGCTTTTGTTCTTCTTCTTTTAGACGTTGAAATTCTTTGATAAAGTACAATTCAAACTCTATAGAAACCCATGCCGCAAACTTAAAGGCAATGTCTTTATGTGCAAAAGTACCTCCATACCGACCTGATTTAGAAATCATTCCTTTGGCATTGGTTGCTTCAATCCATTTTTGAGGTGATAGCGTAAAAGCATTGAGCCCGGCTTCATTTCTAAACCTATCGAATTCGATAGGATTAAAATCGGGATTATACAGAGTTTCCCAAATACCCAGATATTCAATGGTATTTCGATTCCGCATCCAATTAGCAATAACAGCAGTAGGGTCATCGCTTTTAAACTTTGCAATATCGGTCAACGAAATATAATCGTCTTCGTTGATTTTCAGAATAGTTACATCTGTTTCTTTTACATTTATTTTTGCCATGATATTTAGAGATTATTGGTTAATAATAAATGGTTAATTGTGGCGAATTCGCCTCAATTAAACTGTTTTTCTAAACCCATCGAATTCGAGGGGTTTAGAGTGGGTCGATTTCGACCCCTTTAAAGTACGTGTTTTTATATTCAGTTTTAAATTATCCAATTCATTAAGCACTCATCATTTTAAAACTAAGTAATTTCTCTCTATAATATTCGTATTGCTTACGACGAGCTTCAATTTCTGCTGGCAATGCAACCCCAAAATCGTTTACCAAAGTATCGAATTTAGCCAATATTGCTACAATTCTTTCCTGTTCGATAAGAGGTGGAATGGGCATTATAAATCTCTTTACCAGACTGTTTGATATAGAAGGATAGCCTGCACCTTCTTGATTATTTTCAACATAATTATAAAAATCAGGAGTCGTTAAAATAAAAAATAGATATTTAGGTAAAATAAATTCTTTATTTGCTCTTAAAACACAAAAACCTGTACTACAAATCTGCCCATCATATTCAGGTGTAATTAAACAATAGCGTTTTAATGTTGGCCTTGTTGTTCCAAAAATCACATCGTCCTCCTTTAAAATTTGTTGTGCACGGCTTGGTGCATTAGTTGAATTAATTGTTAGAGTTTCTGAAACTTTATTATTTGACCTACTTACAGAAGATAAATCAATATATTGGAAATCAGTATTTATATTTTCCTTCCATTTTATATTTTCTGTCTTTAGACATATTTTGCTGATACTCAACCATTTATACCCCCCCCCATTTATGTCGCTGAAATCTAACAACTTAGCCCTATAACAGGCATATTGGGCGCGACGTGCTTTCAGTTCAGCTTCCAGTTCAGCCTCAAGATCAGCCTCAAGTTGTGTGAGCTTGTCGAGAATGTTTACTATCTCTTGTTGAATGGGTAGAGGTGGAATTGGTATAGAAATTTGTTTAATATCAATCGTGTTAATTGCTTCAAATGTTGAACCATTACTCTTATTCTTAAATGTCTGAATATTATCATTTATAAAATAATACAGAAATTTTGTCATTAAACCGTTTTTCCCAATCATTGAACACAATCCACGACCTATTGCGATTTTTCTATTCGTTAGATTTGTTGCGCCAACAGGAGCGCGAACACTCATAATTAAACTATCCGGCTCTGCAATTTTTATTGGACTTGTCGTGTAAATGTTTGAATGTTTAATAATCTCATTTCCAAAAGAAGTTTTTCCTTGGTGGAATTCAATCCCAGTTTCAGGATTTGGAGAAAAAGTATTTCCTGCAGGTGAGGTTCCCATAGTAAGTATAACGACATCTTGTAATTCTTTAAACTCCACACCCTTTGGGCAAAGCTGTTCAATTAATGTATCTATTTTATTCATATTTACTTTTATGTCGTTAAATTCTTACTATTTCCAAATCAGCTACAATCTCGTCAATAGCGGTACGCAGTTTGTTTTGTTTTATCACAATTTCTGAAATATGGGCATTGAGCTTTTGAATATCCACCACTTCAGTGGTGTTTTCCTGTACCACAAAGTTACTTACGGCTATATTGTAATCATTTTCGGCAATTTCGCTGTTAAGAACAAACTTTGCAAAGTGAGGTTCGTCTTTACGTGAAATAAAAGCATTCAGAATCCTTTCTCTGTTGACTTCAGATAACTTATTTTTGTTACCGCCACGCACAAACTCGGCAGACGCATCAATGAAAAGCGTTGCATTATCTTTTTTACTTTTCTTGAGAACAATGATACAAGTGGCGATTGTAGTTCCAAAGAACAAATCGGGTGGTAATTGTATAACTGTATCAATATAATTATTGTCAATCAGGTATTTGCGAATTTTTTGTTCAGCACCACTACGGTAAAGAACACCCGGAAACTCAACTATAGCAGCTGTACCAGAAGTTGCTAACCAGCTTAGCATGTGCATGGTAAATGCAAGGTCGGCTTTACTCTTTGGAGCTAATACACCCGCAGGTGAAAAACGTGGGTCATTGATAAGTAACGGATTTGCATCTCCTTCCCATTTAATGGAATAAGGCGGATTAGAAACAATACAATCAAAAGGTTCGTCGTCCCAATGCTTCGGTTCAAGCAAGGTATCACCGTGTGCAATATCGAATTTCTCGTAATTAATGTCGTGCAAAAACATGTTGATACGGCACAGGTTGTAGGTGGTAATGTTGCTTTCCTGACCGAAGAAACCTTGTCGTACATTTTCTTTGCCAAGTACTTTGGCAAATTTCAACAAGAGTGAACCTGAACCACAACAAGGGTCATACACTTTATTTACCTGCTTTTTACCTTCCACTGTAATACGTGCAAGTAGTTCAGAAACTTCCTGTGGTGTAAAAAATTCACCTCCCGATTTACCTGCGTTACTTGCGTACATGGTCATCAGAAACTCGTAGGCATCTCCAAAAGTATCATTGGTATTGTCCTGATAATCGCCCAATTCTAATCCTCCGATTGACTCAATAATCTTTACAATGATTTCGTTTCGCTTTTGGACGGTAGCACCAAGTTTGTTACTGTTTACATCAATATCGTCGAATAAACCACGGAGATCATCTTCACTTTCTGTGCCTTTGGCAGAATTTTCGATATTTTTAAAAACGGTGCTCAATGTTTCATTGAGATTGGCATCGTTTTTAGCGTTTTTAAGTACATTGACGAACAACTCCGAAGGAAGAACAAAAAAACCTTTTTCTTTCACTGTGTCGGCTCTACCAAATTCTGCATCCTTGTCGGAAATCTTCGTGTAATCGAAATTGCTGTTGCCGGTGCGTTGTTCTTCTTTGTTGATATAAGAGGTGAGATTTTCGGAAATAAAGCGGTAAAATAAAAACCCTAACACATACGATTTAAAATCCCAACCATCTACACTGCCTCGTAAGTCGTTTGCTATTTGCCAAATGGTACGGTGAAGCTCTTCTCTTTCTTGTTCTTTTGTCATATATTTTTTATTTTTTCTCTGCTTTATTCAATGTATGTCTGTTAATTCTTTTTAATCATAAACTTCATCAATATCAAAACTAACACCATCTTCTCCAATTAAAGATAACATTTCAAATCTTTCCTTATCAAATCCATTATCTTCATAAATTTGACTGATTTCATCTACAACCCCATAGGTATCGTCTTTAATATCAAACAGAAACTTTATATATTCAACATTGACGCCTGGATCAAGCTCTAATGGTTTAATTGATTTTATAAAATCAATTAAACCATTATTTGTGTTTTGATTGTTTATTAGATATACAAGTATCTCTTTTTGGCATATTCTTTCATCAACAAAATTATATTCTTTTTCATTTGCGTAAAATATCTTTGCCGCTTTCGAATCGTATCTTAGTTCATTAGTATAAGTTTTCGCCTCTCGAATTATTTTATATAATTGAGTTGCTATTTTGCCTATTATTTTTCCGAGAAAATTTCTAATCTGTTTGTCGATTTCAGTTGGAAGTAAAAGAGCTGTTTGTATTTCTACACCCAAACTTTCTGAAACGAATGTGATTAATGCCAACTGATCCTTATCTTCTCCAATTTCAGAAGGTAAATTATATCTATCATATCTGTATGATTTATAAAAATCTGATAATAAACTTAGAAATTTCTTATGTTCTTTGCCTAAGTTCAAAGAGGTGATCCTTTCAATACGTTTGATCAACTCTAAATGATTGTGTGTAATCAAAGATTTTTCAAATTGTTCTTGATCTTTTTCGCTATTATGTTCTAATAGAATAATAACTATTTTTTCCAAACGCTCAATACCAACAGAGGCGTTATACAAAAAACTAAAACATTCGTCTTCAAAACAAAAATGTCTCATTTTTTCCAAACCGTAAATTGCATCGTACAAAAATGTACCTGCAATATGCAATTCCTTATTTAAATTTACATTTTTCCAATATTGGTCAGCATTCATAATTATACCAATTTAGAATAACTTTTTGTGACTTCCAAGACTTTCCCAGCCAACTCTTTCTCTCCCTCCAATACTTCCAACACTTTATCTGCCAACCAAAGAGTTAGCAATTCGGTTTCGTCAGTAGATAAAAATTTTGCAAGAGTCACCACCTGTGTTCGTTTTACTGGGCGACTACCACGTTCTATTTTGCAATACATGGGTGTGTCAATCTCTAAAGCCTCAGCCAATTGTCGTTGAAACAGTTGCTTATCCTCTCTTAATTGCCTGATTCTGTCTGCGAAAAGCATAATCGTTTTTGTTTTAAACCTTTATTTTTCAAGGATTGTCAGAATATGGCAAAGATAGACAATTATTCACAAACAAAACAGGTGTAAAGGAAAAGATTTCAACTTTAAAAAGCACAAAGGGAATACTTATTATTGACACCTTGTGTCAAAATAGAATCAGGTGATATATTTATTTACCTATAAAGTGAGTTATTAATTCGTAGAAAGTGTTCAATGTCTGCCACTGTAAATAAGTTTATACTAAAAATACCCATAGGTTTAACGAAATCTTGTTCGATTAAAAGCCTCATTATCCGCTTGTTGATTTTGAGCATTTTTATTAATGTCTTCTCGTGAACAAATGCTTTGCCTTTGTTTTTACACTTGCATTTTGCTTTATATTTACGGATATTTCCAGTAATAATCGGTGCGTTTTGTGAAATTACGAGAAGTTTTCTGGAAAGGTATTTTTCATCTAACTCCATTTTGTGGAGTCGGGCTTGCTTTTTATCAGTTGCGTTCATAGCTATGGTTATTTTTGATACTTATCATGTGCAAAGTGGTTTATTAATCCTGTTTTGGCGAAACGTGCAATTTGTTTTTCGGCTGTTTTCGGCTGAATATTTAGCTTCTGAGCAACTGCCAGATAAGTCTGGCGGTCGAACTCAGCGGGGAGCATATTTAGAAACTGTTGTTTTTGATTAGGTTGCACTTTGGCAGCAGTGTCTGTGGGAAGTTGTTGGAAAACATGCGCAGCATGTTGAACCAGCACTTTGACCATTTCCATTGCGATATTAAAATCGGTGTCAGAGCAAATAAGCGGTGAACGAAGTTCGCCGTTGTCCATAATTCTCAGGGCTGTGAGAATCATAGCAATTCGGAATGTGATTAAGCCTAAGCGGCGAACAGTTCCAATATAATCTTCTCCGCAAAGTTCAATGTACTGAATTTGTGTTTGCTCAAAGTAATTGTTGAACTGCTGTTGCTGTGAAACTGTCAGACAAAACCGCATTGGTTTGTCCTGACTTTCCAGGCATTTATACAGTTCATGAAATTGCGCTCCTAAATGATCAAAATAGTGGTCGAGTGTTTGACCGCTTTCTCCGGCAAACACGTCTTTCCATTCATAACGAATGTTCATGAAGTAGAATATAAAACGGCTGAATAAGCCGTTTTCTGCATTGGGAATGAGTGCAGAAACTTGTCGGGGTGTACCTGATAGCAAAGCCGAAAGGCGAGGCATATCAATTTCGACAAATTCACGGTCCTTGCGGCGGTTGTAGGTAATTGTTTCGTGGTGAAACGCCTTGCGGAAACCATCGGAATAATTACCGTGTTCGGATTTAAAAGTTTGTGCAAGTGTATCGCCCTCGGTTTCAAAAATCAATCCTTTTCCGTTGTTGTCGTTGAGAATTTGAAACAAGCCGGTTGCGCTGTTGTTGGCAGGAATGACCAGCATTTTAAGCGGTGGTTCCTGTGGTTTTTCCATGTTTACTTTATCGCTTTTTGCTGCTGCGTATTCTGTCAGGTCACGTTGATAGGATTCAAATTCAGCTCTGTTTTGTTCACGAAGTGCCTTGTGAATTGGTTCTACCAATTTACGGCACAATGTAAGTCTGCCTTTCCCTGCTGAAGCCTGTGCGGTAACAAATAAAAAGAGGTTGGCGAAAACTTCACGTTCGGCATAAACTCCGTAAACGTTTGGTAAACATGCACTCATGGAAACAAGAGAGCCGAGCAACAAAATATCTTTGTCCTCGGGTGAAGTGCCTTTAACTGTAATGCGACGAAGTAAATCGGGTAGTAGTTCAAAGATTTCGGAAGGAAATGAACAGAGTTGAGTAGTTGTGTCGTTTTCAGAAGTTTCCCCTGTTTCCGCAATTTCCGACCTCACCCCTAACCTTTCTCCGACCTCTATCCCCCTTCGGGTACTTTCTCCAAGAGGAGAAAGAAAATCGGAATTTGGTTTTTGAGAGGGACTTGTGTCTTTTACTTTCGGGATTCCTACATTTACGCCTGCAGATTTTGCATGGTGGTAGAATGTTTTAATGGAAACACCGTGTCCGTGTGCTTTCAAACATGCATCAAATTGTTTGTCGGCTTCCGTTGAATTGTAATCCTGATAGAACCGACTTAGTCGGTGATAATAGGATCTTCCGGATTCTCCAAGTTCGTCAGCAAGTGCAAAGCCAAGGTCACGCCAATCCGCATAGTTTGGAGCTATATCGGCACCTGAAGATTCAATTCGTTGGGTGATTGTTTCGATATCTGAAGACCCCACCTGACCTCCCCCAAGGGGAGGAATTGGTTTATTGCTTGCGGTTGATTTGGATTCTGTTTTATTGGTTTCTGTCCAGTCTGCTGGATTAAATGTTTTCTTGCTCATGATTTCAGAAAATTAAAAGGTATAACAGAAAGAGTTTAAATGCCAACGAGATAATTGTTGATTGACTTTGTAACTTGACTGTTTCGGTTGTGTGCCAATCAATCTTACAACTTTCTTCTTTATGAGTGAACTCATAAAGGTCGACTAAACAAGCTGCCCAAAACGTAGTCAGTAAAGAGGCTCGATATTGATTATTGGAATTGCTTCGGTGGCTGAATAAAACAACATCATATATTGAAATACTAAACTCTCTTTTGACTGTTAGTCTTGATACTGTAAGCCCTAATTGCTCCTTGTTCGGAGTCAGGGTGTAATTTTTCTCTTTTATATAATTAATCATGATTTTGTTGAATTAATGGGTTTATAAATGCATTTGGGTCGTATGCCAGGAAACATGCCCGGGAAATGTCCCGCCCTGATTTATCGACTTCAATACTGTAAGTTTGTAGAATGTACTTAGCCACTGCTGTGAAGTATTCACTGTGTGGCGTTTGAGAAATATCAATCGGAATGATCCATTTCAAACCATCACCTGAAGGACTGATAAAAAGAAGCTGCGTATCAAAATAGTCATCGGCAAGCAAGGCTTGACGGACTTCATCGAGGTTTGGAAGGTGGTCGAAATCGACCGCCAATAAACCTGAATGTTTCACAAGGTTCTTGTCGTTTCGTGAAGTGAAAACTCCTGAAAAAGTACAATAGTCAAAGTTGTTTGCTTTGAATTGGCGTGCTTGCTTTGGGTCAGCAATTGACCTTAGTTTATCTGTTCGTTCTTTGTAGAAATCACCTGTGATTGCATTATAAATTTGCAACAAGGTTGCAGATTTATGTGGTATTGTATTTTTGATTGGTGATTTGTAGAAAGAAAAAGACACTTCCTTTTTTTCTTCAACTTCGGGACTAATAGGACTTTGTGGACTATTAGACGCAACATTATTGCGCGAATAGAAATTCTTTTTCTCTCCAATGTGCAAGTGCAAAACACGATTAAGTGTTTGTAGCAGTTCATTATCCCTGAGCTTGTAATGGAGTTCGGCAAAGTCGAACGCATTACCTTCAGCGATAGCATTATCAGTGTCAGAGTGTTGGGCTTCATTATCAACAATAACAACCAACAAAGTTGGTTTGTCGGCGTTGAACGGATTTCGGGCAGGGGCGCAAGTCCTCCCCGAAATGGAGAGGACAGTTTCACCCTGATAGTATTCCCGTAAGATATGAGCGTAGATATCTAACCCGTAATGAGTTTCGCTCAAAATCTGCTGTTTACTTATCTTTACCATAACTACGGATTTTAAACATCGTATAGTTATCCTTCAAAATTCGCTGAATGTCTTCAGTGCGATAATAGAGCTTGTTTCCAATACGGGAAAATGGCAATGTGCCATTTGTACGCAGTGTCTGCAACGTGCGGGGGCTAATGTGCAACAACAACATTACATCTTGATTGTCAACCCATTCTTTGCTCAAATCTTCGCATGAAATTTGGGTGTTGGTTAGCTTGGATTCAATTGAATTCAGGGCTTCCAAGATTTTGCAGTTGCTCGGACACATACATGATTGCTGTCTCTTTTGCTCAAGCTGATAGAGAATGCTTTCGGGGCAGCAACGAAGTTCTTCCAGAATTTCGTCTAATCGGCGGGGTTGTTTGTTGTCGTTCATCGCTTAACCCTCCTACCTTTATTGCTTATGTAATCCGCTGCTCTCTGTTCTACTTCGGCAACCGAAGCCGAACGGGTACGTGTAAGCCAAGCATCCAGCTCCAAACGGCGGAAATAAAGTTTCTTCCCCTGCGGACAATAACATGGAATAGTGTTACTGCTCGTAAGTTTGTACAAATGACTACTGCTTAAATCGAGGTATAAGCAAGCCTCAGCAAAGGTGATAATCTCCTTTTGTAAGAGATTTTGTTCAATCAATCGTTGCTCAATTGAAATGAGCTTTTTAATAATTTCGTCCATTTTATTTTGGATTTAAAATTGAAAATGGACATTGGCCAATGTCATCCCCGAGTATCGAAGACATGGCAAAATTACGCTGAACGATAGAGTGTTTTGGGCACAAAGAAGACTCTACGGAGTGCATCGTAGAGCGTAGAGTGTAGTAATTGAAACTAAGAAAGCTAATGGAAAGAAACCATTAGCTTATCAAAAACAAAAAGTGTTTTGCAACAATAGAGCGTAGAGAAGTCAGACAGTAAGATTATTGGCTGCTTTTTCTATATTCGATATGGATTGAGGGTTTGGGTCTTTCAACGCTTTCAGTTTTGATTTATCAAAACGAGCATTATTTTCACCGACAAAACAATGGCAAGCAATAGCCCATTGTTGTTTTCTGGCATCCTCGACCGATTTATGGATATTATGAATGTACTTAATAAAATAGTACAATTCAGTAGGGTTACCAATCCAAACAATCGGATTTGTAACCTCTTTGCCTGAAAACACTTTTTTGAAATCCATTATGCGAGTTTGTGAATCAATAAGCCGGGCGACATCTTTTAAAGAGTTGAATAAGTTTGTTATTGCCTCCGGATTTTTATCTAAACGGACATAAACAAACGATAAACTATCGCTTGGGGATTTTTGCTTTTTCTCGCTTTTGACAGGTGGAGTTTCTTTAATCTGAATAGTCTCTGGATTCTCGGTAAGAAATGTATTTTCAGGCGTTTGTTTCTTTAGTATTTGCGTATAAAAATCAGAAATGGAGAATTGCTTGTCTTCGTCTATAAACTGCTTGTAGTGCGCCTGAAATTCAATATAACAGCGAATAAGTGCTGTTAGCATATAGTTGAAAATATACGTACATTCGTTGTGTTGAGGATTTGTAGAGAAATCGGCATATCGAGAAGTAATTTCACTCAAATCGTGCTGATTAAAGTCAATATATTTCTGAATACTCTCAATGTTCGATTTTATCTTTGCAAATAGTATTTTTCTATGAAAAAGGATTAGATCATCTCCATTGCCATCTATTAACTCAAACAGCCCGTTTAACTTGATTGTTATGTCATTGTCAATAAGTCGTTTGTAATATTTTGTTTTCGGGGAAAATAAAGGGGCTGGAAAATTGATTTTATAACACGGTTGAAATTTAGGAACAACCGAGCTAAGGGAACGAAACAAAGGTGAATAATAATCATCACCTTTTATGTCATGTTTAAATGGGCGAAGATCGCCAATCATTATGCTTTCTATGTTTTTCATCGTGATTAGATTTTTATTTCGGGAAAACTGTCTATTGCTATGCGAGCTCCCTTATCGGTTATATTTGCGTAGTGTTTAATGGTTGTTTGAACGGATTTATGGCCAAGCAACTTGCTGACTTTATAAATATCTACATCGCTTTCGAGCAGGATAACACCGAACGAATGCCGGGCAATGTGGAAATGAAGCGTTTTTTTGAGTTCTAATTTGGTGGCTAAGTTTTTCAATGCTTTATCACACGCCTGTTGAGTGGGAACGCTGAAAACCTTGTAATCGTCGGCTTTGCGTTCGCCAAGCAAAGCGATTGCCTGGGGATTCATCGGCAAATAGGTTACACCTGTTTGCTTGCCGTTTTTGGTCTGTGTCTTTTGCTGTGAGAATTTCAAGCGGTAATCTTCCGTAATATTTCCCCAAGTGAGGTTTTTAATGTCGGAATAACGCATACCGCAGAAGCACGAAAACATGAATATGGTTTTTACTTTCGGGTTGAGGTTGCTTTGAGCTATCCGGGCAATTTCGTTGGTGGTAAGAAAATTCACCATTGTTTCTTGTTTCTCCGGAACTTCAACATCCAACAATATATCCGAAGGGACAATGCTCTCGGTTATGGCTCTTTTGATAAACGAACGGAATTTAGAGAAATAGGCGTTAGCCGTATTTCCGTGCAGGTTCTTTGTGAGATACTCGGAAAAGCCCTGCACAAATTCTTTTCGTACCTCTTGCATTTGAAGCGATTTGTCGGGCATATATTCTTTGAGGTGTTCAACTACTTGCAAACCGCCTTTAGTGGTAGATTGAGCCTCACAATATGCAAGAACAGACTGTTTGCGTTTATGCGCAGGGGTGATTCCGTTGGGACTGGCGATAAGCTGATTTTCCCGCTGGTTGCGTATCTGCTGGGCAAGTTTCAGGGATTCTTTGTTGGCTTCCCGTTCATCCTTGGTCGGACGGTCTGACAACACCGTATAGATTTTCAAATACTCATAATGGCGTTTCCCATTCTGAAACCAATCAAGATAATAGCTGCCATTTCCGTCGGCGAGTTTCTTAATTCGAAGTTTGACTGTAGTTTTCATATCCGTTTTCTTTGAAACAAAGATACAAAAAAGAAACGGTATGAGAAACGGTTTTATGCAAAAAAGAACAAATATGAGCAAAAAAGAAGGGTATAATTGAAACAGGCAGTTTATCTATTTATCTAATATATAGATTATTATTAGTTTTTGTTTGCTCTTGTTTTCTGTGAAAATATAGTATGTGATTCTGAAAGCAAATCACAACTCTTGTGTGAAAGCGTCCAAATAGGACGTTGTTGTTTATCAAGTCAAAGATACAATTTTTTGAAAGCAAATCACAACTCCTGACTGTCAGGTATAATAAATGTATAAGTTGTTTATCAAGTCAAAGATACAATTTTTTGAAAGCAAATCACAACTAAATAGTATAATTACGCTTATTTTTCTTTGTTGTTTATCAAGTCAAAGATACAATTTTTTGAAAGCAAATCACAACGGTTTACAGTACAATAGCAATATTTCGGTTGTTGTTTATCAAGTCAAAGATACAATTTTTTGAAAGCAAATCACAACTGTAAAAAGTAAGAAAATTATTTTTTTCATGTTGTTTATCAAGTCAAAGATACAATTTTTTGAAAGCAAATCACAACGGCGAAAGTGCAACTTATTTTTCGGATGGAGTTGTTTATCAAGTCAAAGATACAATTTTTTGAAAGCAAATCACAACAAAAGTAGCTGTGTTACCTACTCTTTCAACGTTGTTTATCAAGTCAAAGATACAATTTTTTGAAAGCAAATCACAACGGACACCCAAGAACGAGCCGTTGACAGGGTGTTGTTTATCAAGTCAAAGATACAATTTTTTGAAAGCAAATCACAACTATGGTTTCGTGATTTCTTTCTTATGTAAGTTGTTTATCAAGTCAAAGATACAATTTTTTGAAAGCAAATCACAACGAAAATGTGATTGCATACTATGAACCATTAGTTGTTTATCAAGTCAAAGATACAATTTTTTGAAAGCAAATCACAACCAGGTATTCTTTCATGCTCTCGAACATTGCGTTGTTTATCAAGTCAAAGATACAATTTTTTGAAAGCAAATCACAACCCACAACGAGGTAGAAGTGTCTGTAAACGAGTTGTTTATCAAGTCAAAGATACAATTTTTTGAAAGCAAATCACAACTACATCATTTGTGTCGGGTTTTCTTTTTTTGTTGTTTATCAAGTCAAAGATACAATTTTTTGAAAGCAAATCACAACCGCTGCTATGTCTGTACCTATGGGTTCATAGTTGTTTATCAAGTCAAAGATACAATTTTTTGAAAGCAAATCACAACTCAATAACTTCAGGAACTTCTTCAACTGCTGTTGTTTATCAAGTCAAAGATACAATTTTTTGAAAGCAAATGAAATGAAAAATCAAAACCAACGAAGAAAATTATCGCTACTTCGACAGGGAAAGTATCAGAGCTGCCAAATTAAGGCAAAAGCTCAAGAGATACTAATCGAAGAACTAAACATCCAAAACAACGTTTAAAACCTTGATTTTTCAGTTCGGAATGAGAACTCAAGAATCATTCTTACTATTTTTTAAATAAGACTGCCACAATAATCTGCCATTACATTAGTAAACAATATATTGTCAACAAAAGCCTTGCAGGATTGTGCAATAATAGGTATTTTTGCACGTTTCTATATTATTAACATGGAAAAAATCCCTATGAATAAGATAAAAAAAGTTGCACTGATTTCATTCTTGATAGTCTGTATAAGTTCTATTTCACGGGCAGAAGGGAATCTTCCTTATGTTGACGAAAAGTTCATGCATTTTGGATTTATGTTGGGCATCAACTCAATGGACTTTGGAATCAGCCCAAAAGACAGTGCAGCTGTATCATACTTAAGTCCAGGATTTTCGGTCGGAATCATTAGCGATTTAAGGTTGAACCGTTATTTAAACCTGCGCTTCACGCCAACGCTTAACTTTGGTCAACGCCAATTAAATTATAGATTTCCCCAAGGGAATAAGGATTCTACTAGTGTTTCCTCAATACTTATTTGCATGCCCTTGTACTTAAAATACAGTGCCGAACGGAGAGGTAATTACCGACCATATCTGATATGGGGTGCCGGCATTTATTATGATTTAGGACAGAGCGCGGCAAATGATGTCAAAGTATTATTAAAACCAATTGACTTCTATACTGAATTTGGAGTGGGATGCGATATTTATTTCTCGTTTTTCAAATTGGCTCCCGAACTAAAATTTGCCATAGGATTTAACGACATGCTGAATCATGATTTTGTCCCTCAAGACACAAATAACAAAAAGTACACTCAAGCTTTATCCAGACTAACTTCACGTATAGTCACTTTGTCTTTTAATTTTGAGTAATTCTACTTTACCAAATTAGAAAACAGACAAGATTTACAGGATTTACATGTAAGATATTATTTGACTTTAGCGTTTTTTCACCCTGTAAATCCTCTAAATCCTCTAAATCCTGTCCAAAAATCTTTTGTGTTTTATTTTAGTAAAGTAGAAGTAATATAAAAAGAAATAAGAAATGCAATTGGAATTCCAATTGCATTTCTTATTTCAAAAAAAGTTTTTAATTTCAAACAAATCAAATTGTTTCTATTTCTTTGATTATTTGTTCCATGGCTGCTTGCCAGTCGGTAAATAATTTGCGGAAATACGATTTTACCAGTTTCGGGTTATCTTTGCCATCGGGGCGGTTAACGCGTAAAATGTACTCGCTGGTTAATGCCATAATTTTCACCACCAAATTATCAACTTTTTGATCATCAACCCCTTTCGACATCAAACAACGAAAATAAATATCGGTAATCAATTCGGAAGAAACAAACTGTATGGTTTGTTTCAGTTTTCTACGACTTGCCATATTCAATAATTTTTAAAATTTATACATACAAATATAAGCCATTATTATGATAAAGTCATCTATAACAATGTATAATTCATAATACATATTGCATAATTAATATTGCATTGATAATTAAAACTTTACAGACCAAACAATTATACTTCAAAAAAATTCAAATAATTAAAGTATTTTTGTAGAAAATAATTCGTTGATTTTCACGTTAAAAATGAATCCACAAATAATCTGCATTCTTTTGTGTATTATTATAAATCAGTGGAATTTTTAATTATTAATTATGCTTACTGAAGCTATGACATCTACACACAAAATATTTTCCAAGGTAATCTTTCTTTTTGTTACACTGATAATCGCATTTGGATTCTCAGGATGTAACGATGAATATTTTTCCACAAATCCCAAATACAAACTGGAATTTTCGACCGATACATTGACTTTCGACACTGTCTTCACAACCATTGGCAGTGCAACTTCGAAAATATTGGTTTACAACCGGAATAATGTGGCTCTCAGAATCAGCCATATCGGCATTGCGGGAGGAAAAAATTCTTCATTCAGAATCAATGTAGATGGAAGTTCGAGTGCCGACAATCAATTTAAGAATATTGAGATTCGGGCAAAAGACAGCCTATATATTTTTATGACTGTCAATGTGAACCCAACCAATGTGAATTCGCCCGTTATTGAAGATTCGTTGACTTTCCAAACCAACGGAGTCAACCAGAATATTAAACTTCAGGCTTTCAGGCAAAATATGATTCCGTTGAAAAATAAAAGGTTCCTAAATGATACAACCCTAAATGACAATTTGCCATATATAATATATGATAGTTTGGTTATTTCAAGCAATAAAACCTTAACACTTCAACCCGGATGTAAATTGTATTTTCACAATAATGCCAACTTAATTGTACATGGGAATTTAAGCGCAATAGGTACGGCTGAGAAACCGATCATTATGCGCGGAGATCGGTTAGATAAAGTTAAATTTGTCGATCCCGTCCCATATAATTTAATTTCAGGTCAGTGGGGCGGCGTTTACTTGCTTGGAGATGAAGGAAACCATGTATTGAAACATGTGAATATGAACAGTGGTTATGTAGGTGTCTACTTCTTCAATAACAATAGAAATAAACTGCCGAATCTGGAAATTTCCGATTGTAGGATTCACAATTTTCTGCTTTACGGGTTGACTGTGCAAAACGGAAATATAACAGTAACAAACACTGAGATTTCAAACACCAGCAGCTACAGCGTGTACCTGAACGGCGGCAAACATACTTTTATTCAAAGCACCATTGCCAATTACTACAACAGCGCCGTACAGCCCGCTTCGCGCGACAATAAACCGGCAGTTATGATTATGAACCTGAACCGTGTGGCACCGATGGAAACCGTTTTTCTAAACTGTGTAATCACCGGAAGTTTGGAGAATGAATTCAGTCTGGCAAGTAAATACCTAACACTTTACAAAGGAACTTTCGACCATTGCTACATCCGCAAAACCCCAGCAACTGACTTACCCCAATTTACAAATATCCGTTGGTATCAAAAGAACGATACCGTTTTCAAAAGCATCAATTACGACGAAGCAAAAGGTACTTACTACAATTTCATGCCAGATTCCGTTTCACCTGTGCGTGGTCTGGCTGATCCTGCCGTTATTTCTGAATACCATTTGGAATATGACTTGAATGGAAACCTACGCGACGATAAACCCGATGCAGGTGCGTATGAGTGGATGCCAACAAAATAATAAAGTAAGAGATGAAAGTTTTTTTAGCTCTGATAGTATTGATGTTTTTTTCCGGTTTCGGATAACTGATACTTATTTTCTCTTTAGATGCAGAACAACAATTTCTGGTCGACAAAAAAATCGCAGAGGAGGGAAAATAGTACCAACTCCTGAGGTGATATAAGATTGCATGTGAGGTTTAGAATTTATAAGACCGTAGCGGTATTTCTGGCTATGCTTTGATGGAAATACAGATGCCCATAATCCATTTTCGGCAGGAATAATTGGAGCCCATAAACCAAAGAATGTCAATTGACCTCCATGTGTGTGACCAGAAAGAGTTAAATCGACTAAATCTGTATTAATCTTATCTATATAATAGGGTCTATGAAAAATTAAAATGCAGAAATCTTTTCTTTTGACATCGCTAATGGTATAATTTATATCCTCATAACGTTCATCTTTAAAGCCAACTCCACCTATTTTTATGCTGTCACTTTTTATTTTTACCCAGTAAGATTTATTATCACACATTCTGATTCCATTCCGCAACATCATCTTTGTTGTCAAAGCTGCATCAACAAAATAGTCATGATTTCCCAGAATACCATAAATTCCATACTTGCTTTTTACTTTTGAGAATTCATCAAAAAAAGGCTTAATGAATTGTGAACTCCAATATGTATAATCTCCACCCAAAATTATGATATCGGGCTTTAATTCATTAATTTGTAGGACGAGTTTGCGTACTCTTTCTATCGAAAAATACACACCATGATGAATGTCAGAAACAAATACAATTTTTTTACCATTAAATGATTTTGGTATATCATTTGATTCAATACTAACATTAGTTATTTTAATCCATCTTGTTTCGAAATTAGAATATACTAATAAAACAATTCCTATTAAAATGATGATTGATAGTCGTTTGGCACTCTTTTTAATTTTCATTTTTTCCCTATAATATTATTCTGTAAATACATATAATCACAAAAGTATAAATTCTAAGTTTAATTTGCCTGAATATGATTTTTTATCAAGCCAAAGATACAATTTTTGAAAGCAAAATCGAGATAGTAAAATCAAAACAATAACTTCAATTGATTTACTGAAATAAACTTTTCCAAAGTCTCAAACTTTGGAAAGTTGCAACAACCATAGATTAATATTCTTTAGCCATTTCCCCCCGCAACACACGCAACCCACTCATGGCCAGTGCTTCCATTTCGTCTTCGCCAGGGTAAATGACTACTTTGGCCATCGGTGAAACCATTTTTTCAATATAATTCACCACAAACCGGCTATGCGCAATACCGCCTGTCAGAATAACAGCATCTACATCACCTTTTAGCACGGCAATCATAGATCCGATTTCTTTCGCCACATGATAAGCCATGGCTTCTAAAATCAACTTTGCATGCTCATTGCCATCATCAATCATGCGGGTAACCTCCTGAATTTCATTGGTTCCCAAATGAGCCATCAACCCACCATTGCCAACCAGCATTTTATAAATTTCAGTTTCAGTGTACTTCCCACTGAAACAAAGCCTCACTAATTGTCCTGCATCGAGGGTGCCGGAACGCTCCGGCGAAAATGGTCCGTAGCCATCCAAACCCTGATTCAAATCCACAACCCTGCCTTGCCTGTGTGCGGCAACCGATATCCCACCACCTAAATGCGCAATTACCAGATTTAATTTTTCGTACGAAGTTCCATGCAATTTAGCATATTTCCGACCAACAGCTTTATGATTCAAGGCGTGAAATTGTGATCTTCTGGGGATTAATGGCAAACCACTTATCCGTGCAACATCTTGCATTTCGTCCACTACCACCGGATCAGCAATAAAAGGTTTGCAATTGCTAATTTCAGAAGCTATTTCATACGCAATAATTCCACCCAGATTGCTGGCATGCTCACCTTGTGTTGCATATTTTAAATCGTAAATTAATTTCTTATTTACAGCATAAACACCAGACTCAAGGGGACGAACCAAACCGCCCCGTCCCACAACTGCAGCCAATTCCGACAAATTAATACCATCTTCTTTCAATCTGTCCAGAATTACATTTTTACGGAACTCACACTGTTCAGTTAAAGTTTTATACGGTTTCAAATCATCCAAAGAATGTCGCATTGTATGCAGACAAACCAGCCTTTCACTTTCGTAAACGGCGAATTTAGTTGACGTTGATCCTGGATTGACCGACAAGATTTTAAACATAACAATTTATTATAAACAAGAATCGAAGACGATTTTACATAACACAAAGATAGTTTTAAGTAATGATATAATCAAAAATCATAATTTGATTTTTTTGAAATTTGCATAAAAATACTTTATCATCAGCTTTAAAAGGCCGACAAGGCATTTTTTATTATAAATCTTTGTATTATAAAGAATTATTTTGTACTTTTGCAATCGAAATAAGATATGGAGGAGGGGACAACAGTCCCCTCGTTTGTTAAATATTATTTAAATATGATTTCGAAAGATTCTATATATCAAGCAGTTGAGAGCTTTATTGCTAATTCAAATTACTATTTAGTAGATGTAAAAGTGGCACCGGATAATCGCATTTCGGTTGAAATTGACTCATTTGATGGCGTATCACTTGAATATTGCATTGAAGTACATCGATATATTGAATCTCAGTTTGACCGTGAAGTGGAAGATTATGAGTTAGAAGTGAGCTCGGCCGGATTGACCGAACCATTCAAAGTTGTGAAGCAATACGAGAAAAACATTGGAAATGAAGTTGAAACACTGACAAAAACAGGGAAAAAGATAACCGGAGTTTTGACAGAAGTGCATGAAAACGAATTTGTGCTTCAAACTGAAAGAACAGAAAAGCCGGAAGGTGCTAAACGCAAAATGACAGTTGTTGAAAACCTTACATTTGCCTACGAAGATATTAAAAATACAAAATATATTATTAGATTCAAATAAGCCATGAGCAAAAAAGAAACTATTAGCTTAATTGATACTTTTTCGGAGTTTAAAGAGCTAAAAAGCATCGACAGAAGTACATTAATTAGTGTAATGGAAGAGTCGTTCCGTAATGTAATTTCGAAAATGTTTGGAACCGATGAGAATTACGATGTGATTATCAACCCAGACAAGGGTGACTTCGAGATTTATCGTAATCGTACCGTGGTTGCTGATGATGATGTGGAAGATCCAAATCTGGAGATTTCATTGACCGAAGCAAAGAAAATCGATGAAGATTTTGAAATTGATGAAGAAGTAACTGAAACGGTAAACTTCCTTGATTTTGGTCGTCGTGCTATCCTGACTCTTCGCCAGACATTATCATCAAAAATTCTGGAACTGCAGAAAGACAACGTTTTCAGCAAATACAGCGAAAAAGTGGGTCAGATTGTAAGTGCCGAATTATACCAAATCTGGAAAAAAGAGATGTTGCTTATCGATGACGAGGGCAATGAACTTTATTTACCAAAATCGGAACAAATACCAACTGACTTTTACCGCAAAGGCGACACCGTTCGTGCAGTTGTGGCGATGGTTGAGAACAAAAATAACAACCCTAAAATTATTCTTTCACGTATTTCACCCGTATTCCTCGAAAGACTTTTCGAATTGGAAGTTCCTGAAATTCATGAAGGTTTGATTACCATTAAAAAAATTGCCCGTATCCCTGGTGAACGCGCCAAAGTAGCCGTAGAATCTTACGACGATCGCATTGATCCGGTTGGTGCTTGCGTTGGTGTAAAAGGTTCTCGTATCCATGGTATTGTTCGTGAATTACGTAATGAAAATATCGACGTGATCAACTACACAAACAACCTAAACTTGTTTATATCCCGCGCATTGAGTCCTGCTAAAATCTCGTCGATTCGACTGAATGAAGTTGAGAAAAAAGCAGAAATTTACCTCAAACCGGAAGAAGTTTCACAAGCAATCGGTAAAGGTGGTTTAAATATTAAACTAGCAGGTTTATTAACCGGATACACATTGGATGTGTTCCGTGAAATGGACGAAGAAAATGAAACTGAAGATATCTATTTAGATGAATTCAGCGACGAAATAGATCAATGGGTAATTGATGCGTTGAAAGCAATTGGATGCGACACCGCCAAGAATGTATTGGCCATTTCACGTCAGGATTTGATTCGTCGTACCGATCTTGAAGAAGAAACGATTGACGACGTACTGGCAATTTTAACTGCCGAATTTGAAGAAGAAGAATAAATGCTTTAGGCTCTCCCGATATTTACTATCGGGATTCCTTGTTTTGGATTGAGTGTTCCACACATAGTTGAATCGAAGCCCGAAACTTTTTAAAATATTAGAAAACTGTAATTATAGAATATGTCCATAAGATTAAGTAAAGCCTGTAAAGATTTGAATGTTGGTATGTCTACCGCTTTAGAATTTTTGGCGAAAAAAGGTCATAAATTAGCTCACGACCCCAATTTGAAGTTGGAGGACGACTTGCACCTTTTACTTGCAAAAGAGTTTAACAAAGACATGGCTCTGAAAATTGAATCAGAGCGAATTAGTCAGGAGCGCCACCACAAAGAAAAGGCGGCTACTGTGGCTCTTGATGGGTATAATACACCTAAGCCTGTTGAGAAACAGCCTGAAAATTTTCATGTTACAATTTCAGAAGATCAATTGCCTCATTTCAAACCTGTTGGACATATCGATTTGGAATCAAAGGACAAACATGCTGAAAAACAAGCAGAAGCACCAGCTCCGAAACCTGTGGTTGAAAAACCGATAGTGGTTGAAGTAAGAGTTGTTGAGAAAAAAGAAGAACCGAAACAAGTTGTTCAGGAAGTAAAACCAGAGCCGAATCAGGAAGTAAAAGCCCCAGTTGCAAAACCAATTGTAGCTGAAAAAGAACTTCCTAAAGAACCTGTAAAAATAGAAACGACAGAAGTTCCTGTTGCTAAAGTAGAAGTAAATCCAGAAGAACCAAAAATCGAAATCGTAAAACCGATTAAAAAATCAGAAACTAAGGAAGAAGACGAATCGGTTGAAAAGAATACTGAGACTATAGAAAACGACCACGATGAAGATGAAATTTTCTCTCTGGCTCGTCCAACACTTGACGCTGCACCTGTTGTAATTGGAACAATTGATTTAAATTTACTCAATCAAAGTACGCGTCCAAAACCAAAAACAAAAGAACAAAAACGCCGCGAACGCGAAGATAAGAACAAGCAATTTGTCGACAACAAAAAACCTATAGTTGCAGGCGAGAAGAAAATTTTACGTTCTGCTGCCGAGGTTGCTGCAAATCCGACTCCAGCCGGACAACCGAAGAAAAAACGCGAGCGTTTCTCTAATCAGAAAGTAGATATTACAAAAGTTCCACAAACTACAGGTCCTTCTCAGGGTCTTGCACATCCAAAGAAAGTTAATCAGGGTGGAGCTGCCGGTGCAGGAGCTGATAAAAATAAAGACCGTTTCAAAAAATCAATTAAAACGGTTGTAAACGAAGAAGACGTACAAAAGCAGATCAAAGAAACGCTTGCCCGTCTTTCAGGTGCAAACAAAAAAGGAAAAGGTTCGAAATACCGCCGTGACAAGCGCGACAGCAACAGCATGCGCCAACAGGAACAGGCTCAACGGGAACGCGATGAAGAAAGCGTATTGAAGTTGACCGAGTTCGTAACCGTAAGTGAACTTGCTGTTATGATGGATGTTTCGGTGAATCAGGTTATCGGTACTTGTATGAGTATTGGCATGATGGTGTCAATCAACCAACGTCTGGATGCAGAAACCATCAACATTGTAGCTGAAGAGTTTGGATTCACAACAGAATTTGTAAGTGCCGACGTAATTGAAGCAATTGGTGAAGAAGAAATTGACACCGAAGAAGATTTATTACCTCGCGCACCGATTGTAACCGTTATGGGTCACGTTGACCACGGTAAAACATCTCTGCTTGATTATATTCGTAAAGCAAACGTTATTGCCGGTGAGGCGGGTGGAATTACCCAACATATTGGTGCTTACAATGTACAACTTGAAAACGGGCAACGCATTACATTTCTGGATACTCCGGGTCACGAAGCGTTTACTGCCATGCGTGCACGTGGAGCAAAAGTAACCGACTTAGCCATTATTATTGTAGCTGCCGACGATAATGTAATGCCTCAAACTATTGAAGCAATCAATCACGCTGCCGCCGCAAACGTGCCAATGGTTTTTGCTATCAACAAGGTAGATAAACCTGGAGCAAATCCTGAAAAAATAAAAGAAACATTGGCTCAAATGAATTATCTGGTAGAGGATTGGGGTGGTAAATACCAATCACAAGATATATCGGCTAAAAAAGGAGATGGTGTGGCTGAATTGCTCGAAAAAATATTGCTCGAAGCCGAAATTCTAGAACTGAGAGCTAATCCTAATAAACGTGCTATCGGCTCTGTCATTGAATCGACCTTGGACAAAGGACGTGGTTACGTTTCTACTGTTCTGGTTCAGAATGGAACACTTCGTCAGGGCGACGTGGTACTGGCCGGAACACATTTCGGAAAAGTAAAGGCTATGTTCAACGAGCGTAACCAACGTATCAAAGAGGCAGGACCTGCAGAACCCGTATTAATTTTAGGTTTGAATGGCGCTCCTCAAGCAGGTGATAACTTCAATGTATTGTCGTCGGAGCAGGAAGCCCGTCAGGTTGCCAATAAACGTGAACAATTACAACGTGAACAAAGCATACGTACCAAGAAACACTTTACGCTCGACGAATTGGGTCGCCGTATCGCATTAGGTGATTTCAAAGAATTGAACATCATTGTGAAAGGTGACGTGGATGGATCTGTTGAAGCATTGGCTGACTCGTTATTGAAACTTTCTACTGAAAATATACAGGTAAATGTGATTCACAAAGCAGTTGGTGCAATTTCCGATTCGGATATTTTGCTTGCTGCTGCTTCGAATGCTATTATTTGCGGATTCCAGGTTCGTCCGACAACATCTGCACGTAAGATAGCCGAGAAAGAAGAGATAGACATTCGATTGTACTCCATTATTTACGATGCGATTGAAGAAATCAAATCGGCTATGGAAGGTATGCTTTCTCCTGAAATAAAAGAAGAAATTACAGCTACAGTTGAGATACGTGAGGTATTCAAAATCACTAAAGTAGGTACAGTTGCCGGCTGTTTGGTTCGCGAAGGAAAAATCAAACGTGGAAACAAAATACGTATCATTCGTGATGGTATTGTTGTTTACACAGGGGAGTTGGATTCATTGAAACGTTTCAAAGACGATGTAAAAGAAGTAGGAACAAACTACGAGTGCGGTTTGAATATTAAAAACTACAATGATATCCGCGTAGGTGATATGGTTGAAAGTTTTGAAGAAACCGAAGTACGGAAAACACTTTAAGGCATTTTGCAGTAAGGAGTTTAAAGTAGGTAGCATTTAAAAAATGCAGGATTCGAAATGAATCCTGCATTTTTTATTTACAATAATACTGAATTAGTTAGAAACGATAACGTGCTGAAAAACAAATGTCACCATAAGCCCCAGAATAATTACTGTCAGGATTAACTATGTAAATAGCCGGACGATAATCTACTGAAACTTGCAAAGGAAACGTAAAATTATATTCAGCTCCTATTTGACCTGCTATTCCAATAAATAAACCACTGGAAAAACCGTAATGAGAATAAGAATAGAAATTTGGTGTATAAGCAAATCCTAGAGTTGCTCCTGGTCCGGCATACCATTTTAGCCCAGCAGTTATTGAGGATAAGTCCCAAACCCAATGATATATACCAGTCAGACCAAGTCTATGATCATAATAACTATTACTAATAATTCCTAAGTCCAACTCAAGTCGGTTAACATTTCCAAGAGGGTGCTGATAAGAGATTTCAGCTCCATTGGCGAAACGAAGACCAATAGCTTTGCCATCAACCTGTGCATTTAAAGCACTTGCCATTCCTGCAACTAATGCAAGGGAAAGAATAAATTTTTTCATAGTGTTTATTTTTAAAATTAATAATTATCTTTATTCATCTATATTTTACAGATAAAATATTTAAAAAGCAATAATTTTTTTACAATAAAAAAATCTGAAACAAAGCACATTAAAAAATAGGCAAAATGTGAAGAAGTCGAAATAGGACTATATTATTTATGCAATCGGTATTAGAAACGATAACGAATTGATAACCCATTACCACCATAATAGGTATAATATGAATTAAATATTGTTGGTCGCCAATCCAATGAAATTTGCAAAGGAATATTGAAATTATACTCCAGACCAAGTTGCCCCACAATTCCTAAACCAAAATTTGAATTATACGTTCCCACAGAAGCACCTAATCCAGCATACCAGTTCAAGCCGGTTGCAATTTGATTTAACCCCCACACCCATTGATATACACCAGTTAATTCAAACCCATGCCCATAATAGTGCTCATTCCAATTATTAAATCCCAAATCCAATTCCAACCGATTTGTTTTGCTAAGCCCACTCTGGAAAGATACTTCACCACCATTAAGCTCGTTGTTTAATCGAAGTCCAATAGCCTTCCCTTTAACCTGAGCATTTAAGCAATTACCAAACAATCCTGCAACCAATGCGAGCAAAAAAAGAATTTTTCTCATATTTTAAATTTTTACACAATTTAAATCTTTCATCAAAAGGTTTGAACACTTATTTAAACAGTTTTTTTTATAAAAAGGTTCAAAGAACCTATTCATGCCAGTCACCATTCACTTTTATTAAATCAATTAATTTATCAACGGCCGCATCTTCGGATATATTGTGTTCGAGGCATACTTTTTTCTTATAAAGACTCACTTTTCCACGCCCCGCACCAACATAACCGTAATCGGCATCAGCCATTTCACCCGGTCCATTTACGATACATCCCATAATACCTATTTTCAGGCCTTTCAAATGCGATGTACTTGCTTTGATACGTGCAATAACATGTTGCAAATGAAACATTGTACGACCGCAACCTGGACAAGAGATAAATTCCGTTTTGGTAACACGCACCCGTGAAGCTTGCAAAATACCATAAGCAACTGAATTAATCGCTTCGAAAGAAACATTGCCTTTATTTTCAAGCAGAATTCCATCGCCAAAACCATCGATAAACATTACACCTAAATCAGCAGCCGCTTTAATCTGAAGGTACTGGAGTTCATTTTCAGTGTATTTACGGCAAAGTACAACAGGAACGGTTGCACCTGCATTCAGCAATGTATGGAAAAATGCGCGCTGCTCTCCCACTCCATTCTGATGGTTTGTTTCCAACAGAACAACAATATTGCGTTTTTCAATCAAAAGTCCGAGTAATTTTAGAGACAAGTCTGCAAAATTCAATCTCAGGAATATTATATCTGCAGAATCTTGTTGAAGCGCATCAATATTGCCGACATTATAGACTGAATATGCTTTTCCGGAAGACTCCAATACATTGCCGTCGGACAAAATATAATCGGGGATAGTTGCAAAAACGCCATCACCTGTTGAGATAACAACAGGGACATTTTCGCCACCGATATTGCCGACCTCATGCGTTTTACGGCGACTGTATTCAAAGCTGGAATGTAAGATATTTTCTTTTGCCGCAATCGGTTTATGTCCGGCACGCTGTGCGGTGTATGAAACAAGCAAACGACCAACAGGAATTTCAAATTCTGGTTCTTCGCTCAACGATACACGAATGGTATCACCAATACCATCGGCCAACAAAGCACCAATGCCGACCGCTGATTTTATACGACCATCCTCACCATCACCAGCTTCGGTCACTCCCAAATGCAACGGAAAATGCAATCCTGCTTTTTCCATTTCCTCTGCCAACAACCGTACAGTTTGGACCATCATGACCGTATTCGACGTTTTCATAGAAATCACCACGTTGTGAAAATTTTCTTCGTTGCAAATATGTAAGAATTCCATGCACGATTCTACCATGCCACGCGAAGTGTCGCCATGCCGGTTCATCATTCGTTCGCTTAACGAGCCATGATTAACTCCAATACGTATGGCGGTATTGTGTTCTTTGCAGATATTCAGAAACGGAATAAAGCGGGTACGTATTTTCTGGTATTCAGTCTCAAATTCTTCATCGGTATAATCGGATGTGTCGCCAATTTTTATACTTCCAACATAATTACCCGGATTGATACGGACTTTCTCTACTTTTCGTGCGGCAACATCCGCAGCATTGGCATTGAAATGAATATCGGCTACCAAAGGAACATTACAGTCTTGTTCTCGCAAAGCAGTATGAATTTTACCAATACTTTCGGCCTCGCGAACACCCTGCGTAGTAAAACGGACAATTTCACCACCTGCTTCTACAATTCTCAAACATTGAGCTACTGAATTTTCGATATCGTTGGTATCGGTATTAGCCATGGATTGCACACGTACAGGGTTGCTTCCACCTAACAAAATACTTCCTATCTGAATCGTGTCCGACTGACGACGACTATAATTAAATTGATTGATTTTCCACATATATTTTCAACGACTAAATATTTTTTTATAAATTTATAGAAGCACAAAATTACACTTTTCAGACAATGTAACGCAATTCGAACCTAAAAAGTTATTTATCGTGTTTGAAGTTTTAGTAAAATAAACTGAATTATTCCCAAAAAAAAGCATCTCCAACCATCGATTTTAAACCAAATGGGGGACAATTTGTATGAAAATGCCATACCTTTGCATTCGTTTTCAAAACAGCACTATTTATGAAATCTCATTTTCAACCCAAGTTACTAAGTACGCTCAAAAATTACACAAAAGAGCAGTTTTATGCCGATGCTATGGCAGGTATAATTGTCGGTATAGTAGCTTTACCTTTGGCTATTGCATTTGGAATTGCCTCAGGAGTTCCGCCAGAAAAAGGTATTTTCACAGCCATTATTGCCGGTTTTATTATTTCGTTCTTTGGAGGCAGCAAGGTTCAAATTGGCGGACCGACAGGTGCTTTTATCGTTATTGTTTATGGTATCGTTCAGCAGTTTGGCGTTGCCGGATTGGCTATTGCCACCATGATAGCCGGCGTTATGCTTATTCTCATGGGAGTTTTTAAACTCGGCACAATTATTAAATTTATTCCTTACCCCGTAGTTGTAGGATTCACAAGCGGTATTGCACTCACCATTTTTGCCACGCAGATAAAAGATCTTTTCGGTATGCATATCGACAAAGTACCAGCCGATTTTATCACCAAATGGATAACCTATGGGCATCACTTCGACAGTATTAATCCATGGGCATTAGGTGTGGGTATTCTGTCAATTATCATTATTGCCATTACACCTAAATTCTCTAAGAAAATACCAGGTTCACTTATCGCCATTGTGGTAATGACCGTTATCGTGTATTTTTTACGTGAGAAGTTTGGCATTAAAGGTATCGAAACTATTGGCGACCGTTTCACAATCGACCCATCACTCCCCAAAGCAGCCGCACCGATTATCAATTTCGAAACCATCAAATTACTATTGCCAACTGCTTTCACCATTGCTATGCTGGGCGCTATTGAATCATTGCTTTCGGCTACAGTAGCCGACGGGGTGATTGGTGACAAACATAATTCAAATACAGAACTTATTGCACAAGGTATTGCCAATGTAATTACGCCAATTTTTGGCGGTATTCCTGCTACCGGAGCTATTGCCCGTACCATGACCAATATCAATAACGGTGGACGTACACCGATTGCAGGGATTATTCACGCCGTGGTACTGGCACTTATTTTACTGTTTCTGGGCGGACTTACCAAACACATTCCTATGGCTTGTCTGGCGGGTGTATTGGTGATTGTTTCGTACAATATGAGTGAATGGCGCACTTTTAAGGGTTTAATGCGAAATGCCAAATCGGATGTAGCCGTATTACTTACCACTTTCGGATTAACTGTTATTTTCGACCTGACCATCGCCATTGAAATTGGTTTGCTTATGGCCGCTGTACTGTTTATCCGTCGTATTTCGGAAGCGTCTTCCGTTTCAATTTTCAAAGAAAATGTAAAAGAAGCCGATTTTGTGGAAGGAAGCGTTGACACCGAAAAACTTCATTTGCCTGCCGGTGTGGAAGTGTACGAGATTGAAGGACCGTTCTTCTTTGGCGTGGCCAATAAGTTTGAAGAAACCATGAAAGCCATTGGCGACAGGGCTGTTGTACAAATTATCCGCATGCGAAAGGTACCGTTTATGGATTCAACCGGTGCACACAACCTGAAAAGCCTTATCCGTTCATCACAAAAATCGAACGTTCAGATACTACTCTCCGGTGTAAACGAAAATGTGCGGGCCGTACTTGTTAAAAATGGTATTGAAGACCTGCTAGGTTCGGTCAATATCTGCAGCAATATCAACGAAGCATTGGTACGATCAGAGGAGATTGTAAAAACAATTCAAACGCACAAACATCACAAAGAAAAGCTAAACTATTGATTTAATAGAAAAAAACACAAAATGTTTTCTTATCTCAATGCAAAAGCGTATTTTTGTAAAGATTTTTTTGAAAAATGACGAACCGTTACGAAGAACTTATTCACGCATTTGAAATAAAACTGCGAAAATTGATTTCGGAGTACACGTCATTACAAAAACAAAACAACCTGTTAAAAGCTGAGTTAGACCGTAAACAAACCGACTTAATGGTGGCTCATCAGGAAATTTTAGAACTTCGAAAAAATTACGACCATTTACAAATTGCTAAAAATATGATGGGCGGATCGGAAGCTGAGAAAGCTGAATCCAAACAACAAATCACGAAAATGGTGCGGGAAATAGACAAGTGTTTAGCTCTTTTGGATGAATAGAGCGTATGAAAGACGATAATTTTACTATAAATGTCATTGTTAATGGCTTTAAAATGCCATTAAACATTCCACGTAAAGACGAGGAGTTATATCGGAAAGCTGAAAAATTGGTTGAAAAATACATTACTCATTTTCAAAAACAATACAACCAACGGTCAACCGAACAGATTCTTATCATGGTGGCTTTTCAAATTGCAGTCATAGTTTCAAAGCAGGAACTTAGCGAGGACACCGTTCCGTTAGCTGATAAAATTCAGGCATTGGACGACGAATTGAAAGCATTACTAAGCAGGGAATAAATCATTTATTTCGTTTTCTTAAAACCAGGTTTCCGCATTTCATTGTCAGAAAAACTCCTTTTTTTCAGGGTAGTTTCATTCTTTCAATGCAATGCTTTTTTTATGCTTAAAATTTAAAACAATAATTCTCAAATACATACTTAAAGTTAAAAAATGGAAAATATAATAATCGGACTGATTGCACTTGTTGCCGGAGGTGGGGGGGCATTTGTCCTGCTGCGTTTTGTCAACAAACGGGCAATGGCAGAAGCAGCAGCCGAGGCTGAACTGCTCAAGAAAAACAAGCTTATAGAAGCAAAAGAAAAATTTATAGCTCTGAAAGTAGAACATGAACAACAAGTTCAGGAACGGAATGCTAAAGTTCAGGAAAAAGAAGTAAAACTTCAGCAACGCGAGATGCAGTTGAATCAAAAACAAAGCGATGTTCAACGCAAAATCAACGAAGTTGAAACGTTGAAAGATACTCACGATCAACAAATCCACGCGCTTGAAATTAAGCGAAAAGAATTGGATCACCTTCAACATCAGGCGCAAATGGAACTTGAAACCATTTCGGGTCTTTCGGCAGAACAAGCCAAAGAACGATTGGTGGAAGCGTTAAAAGAAGAAGCTAAAACCAATGCCATGTCGTACATCAACGACATCATGGAAGAAGCTAAAATGACTGCCAATAAAGAAGCAAAGAAAATTGTGGTTCAGAGTATTCAACGTGTTGCCACTGAAACAGCAATTGAAAATTCGGTAACCATATTCCATATTGAATCTGACGAAATCAAAGGACGTATTATCGGTCGTGAAGGTCGTAATATACGTGCACTGGAAGCAGCTACAGGAGTTGAAATCATTGTGGACGATACCCCCGAAGCAATTGTACTATCAGCATTTGACCCTGTTCGTCGCGAAATTGCACGCCTTTCACTTCACCAACTGGTGACCGACGGACGTATCCACCCAGCCCGCATTGAGGAAGTGGTAAACAAAGTCCGCAAACAGGTGGAAGAAGAAATTATTGAAATTGGTAAACGTACCACTATCGACCTTGGAATTCATGGTTTGCACCCGGAATTGATTCGCATGGTGGGTAAAATGAAATACCGTTCGTCATACGGTCAAAACCTGCTGCAGCACTCACGTGAAGTAGCAAACCTTTGTGCCACTATGGCTTCAGAACTTGGTCTCAATCCTAAGAAAGCAAAACGTGCCGGACTGCTGCATGATATAGGCAAAGTGCCGGATGATGAACCGGAATTGCCACACGCTATACTTGGTATGCGTTTGTGCGAAAAATACAAAGAAAAACCGGACATTTGCAATGCTGTTGGAGCTCACCACGACGAAGTGGAAATGGAAACGCTTATTGCACCGATTGTTCAGGTGTGTGATGCTATCTCCGGAGCACGTCCGGGAGCACGTCGCGAAATCGTTGAGGCATATATCAAACGTTTGAACGATTTGGAAAACTTGGCATTGTCCTATCCGGGCGTACTTAAAACTTATGCTATTCAGGCAGGTCGCGAGTTGCGCGTAATTGTGGGTGCTGACAAAATTGATGACAAAGAAACCGAATTATTGTCGTTCGATATTGCCAAAAAAATCCAGGACGAAATGACTTATCCGGGTCAGGTAAAAATCACGGTAATCCGTGAAACAAGAGCGGTAAGTTACGCTAAATAAATACTAGAGGTAGTAAGTAGTTTTAAGTCGGTAGTATAAAGAAAATCCGTAAAACAGTAAAAAATCTGTTTTGCGGATTTTTTTATGAAAATACTTTTTGTATTAAAATTAATTTAGTAAATTTGCTGTCGAAAGTTGCGATTGTCTTCGCAACGTTGCGAAGCAAGTAAACCAGCTTTCGCAATTAATTATGATACAGCTTAAAACTGTTCAAAGACCCAACCCGAAAGACGTGACCGCGCCACGTAAGTACTATGTGAGTACTCAAAGTGCAGGAGAAGTTACCCTCGAAACATTGTCAGAGGCAATTTCTGAAAAGTGTACACTTACCGACACCGATGTGTTAGCAGTTCTCTCGGCATTGACCAAAGAGATGAAAGCACACTTAATGGATGGTAAAATTGTACGATTTGGCAGTTTTGGATCGTTTCAACTCTCGCTTAACAGCAACGGTGTTGATACTCTTGCAGAAACGTCAAAGCATCAGGTGAAGGCTGCAAAAGTGCGGTTCAGACCCGGGCAAAAAATTCAGGAAAGTCTGAAAGTGTTGAAATTCAAAATGTAATTTCGCAATCAGGGCTTGAAATGAAATGATTTATCGATAGTCATGCCACAATATCGGAGGGTTAATGTGATAATTAATCTGAAATAAAAGACACTTCTGTGCGGGCTTCCGAGGTCCTCTGGGTGGTGTTTTATCAGATAAGTATCACGAAAAGTCTTTATAAGTTGAGATATACTTAACTGGATTCTTTCAAAACCGAAGCTTTTCCGTAGGTCATGCTAAGTGATCTTGAGCAGAGTTTTAGTGGGTAAAGAAAATCAGTATTTATATTTTGTTATCTTCGCTGTAACATATTAATTGTCAGTTAATATGTTTAGGAATAATATCAAACTCAGGTTTGTTATTTTCCTAAAAACATTAACCGGAAAGTTTCCACCGTCCAACTTTCATTTTGTTTCTTCCCCCTTTGTGTAAACACGAATTTTCCCCTTTCCAAAAAAGACTTGCTGTTTTTTGAAAAAGACTTGAAGTTTTCCCCAAAAAGACTTGACTTTTTTCAAAAAAGACCTGACTTTTTCAAAAAAAGACTTGAAGTTTTTGCAAGTGCATTTTAGGTATTTGTAGCATGTTGTATATAAAAAATCGCATAAAGTTGAAACCCTACGCTCCGCATATCGGTCGTCGCATGCGATTTGAATGCTGTGTGCAAGTGGCGTAGCCACGACCGATACTTTTGTGTTGGAATTTATTCCAATGCAAAGAGTATGGAATTTATTCCAATGCAAGATTTAATCCTATGCAATAGTTGAAACAAAATTTTAGTATATTTGCAAATCAAACAAAACCAAAAAGAAATAGACAGTAAAACAATTTTCAACATACTAAAATAGCATTCTGCTATTGTTCGAACGCTCGAAACCTAGGAAATTATATAGCACCACAAAATGCCTCCCCTAGCCCCTCAAGAGCAAGGAATAGTAGGTTAGGATATCAGTTACATAAAATGAATCAAACTAATAGTAGTAAGAATGTCTGACCAAATGGAAGGAAAGAAATGGGAATATTATACGGCAAATCCTTATGTGTATGCCCATATTAAGGATGCACGTAAAGATCTCATTAAGAATCCTACTTGTGCCGAACATATTTTATGGGATTATTTGCGCAACCGAAAAACTGGATATAAAATTAGACGACAGCATGTAATTGATAAGTATGTGGTGGATTTTGTTTGTTTATCAAAAAATCTTGTAATTGAAATCGATGGAGGAATCCATTTACAGCAAAAAGAGCAAGACGAATTACGAACAACAGATTTGAATCACATGGGATATAAAGTTATCCGGTTTAAGAATGACGAAGTTTATGATAATGCCGGTTTTGTAGCTCACAAAATTAAAGAAGAGTTGGATAAAATTAAAAGCATTGAGACCTCCCCTAGCCCCTCCAAGGAGGGGAACATAGGGTAACAGAGCTTATTGCAATTGAACGAGGAAATAAGAGAAAATAAACGTTAAAAAAAATAAACGTGCCAAACTCCCGGATATAAGAACTCTCCCTCAACAAAATAACTATTTTCCATTTACTTTCTCCATTTGGAGAGAGTATCCCGATTTATCGGGAGGAGAGAGGTCTGAGGGAGTTGGAGGGAGGTCAAAAAAAAATAAAATTTTCAAACATATTAATTAAATAGCATTAGCTATTATTCTTACTCCTGAAATCTGGCGATTAAACTGAGTACACAAGAATAAGTTAGTAAATGCCTATACTCCTAACGGGGTGTAGGCTTTAACTTGTTCGTGTACAGGTTCCGCCAGAACCTCAGGAGTGAAAAGTTGAGTCTACACCCTTTTTTGTAGACAAAATTCTCCGAATAATGGCTAAAGCGCAAGCTGAAGCCATGATTCCCAAACAATTTCAATATGAAGTACAATCCTATCAGGAAGACTGTATAACCAATATTACAAGTCTTTTTGAAAACTTACGCCAACACGCTAAGTTTACCGAAGTACTTTCAGAACACCACAATAAAAACAAATACAAATTTCCGGTTCAAGACTCCAGAAACATTGATGTGATGATGGAAACCGGAACGGGAAAAACGTTCACATTTATCAAAACCATATTTGAACTCAATAAAAATTTTGGCTACAAAAAATTTATCGTTCTTATTCCTACCGTTCCCATTCGCGAGGGAACAAAAACAAACTTAGAGGACACAAAAGAATACTTCAAAACATTTTATGCCAACGAAAGAGAAAAGGAAATTGAAACTTTTGTTTACGAAGGTGGCAATATATCTTCGATAAAGCAATTTATCGGCACTTCCCATCTGTCAGTTTTGGTAATGACACCAAGTTCGTTTAATAGTCGTGATAATATTTTAAACCGACCACTGGAGTATGAAGTCAATCAACCAGAGCTATTTGTCAATAATCAAGAACCACCAAAATCGTATTTGGATTGTTTGAAACGGTTGAATCCAATTGTGATAATGGACGAACCACACCGTTTTGAGGGCAATGCGTTTAAAACCTATTTTGAAGGGTTTGATAATTACTACTTACGTTTTGGTGCTACCTTTCCAAAAAAGAAAGACAGTTTGCCGTTGTCAAACGTGGCTTATACACTTGACAGCATTTCTTCTTTTCGCCAAAATCTGGTAAAGAAAATTGTAGTTTATACACAAGATGTTGTTGAAAATATTGATACACTTATTGGTATTGATAATAGTAAAGCCATTGTAAGCACACTAATTAATGGTATAGTAGTAAAGCGGGAATTGGGTATTGGTGCAATCTTCAATGGTAAAAGCATCAAAAAAATAAATAAAGACAGCATTGTTTTAGTTGATAGCAGTATTGAAAAGGTTGATTATTCATTGTCGGACGAATCGTTGCGAGCCATGATTCGTGAAACCATTAAAATACATTTTCAGAAAGAGAAAGCATTGTTTGAGCAGGGAATAAAAGCCCTTAGCTTGTTTTTTATCGAAAGTGACACAAGTTTGTTTCGTGGTGCAAATCCGAAAGTCAAAAATATATTTGAAGAAGAATACAAAAAGCAATACAACAAAATTGTAGAGACGTTGCATGCAACGTCTCCGTACATGCAGTATTTGCAAAACGATTTTGATGCTGACAACGCTTTACAAGTTCACAAAGGTTATTTCTCCGGCGATAAAGGCAACTCCGATGAAAAAGTAAAAGCAGGTGTTGATGAAATATTGAAAGACAAAAAGAAATTGCTTTCATTTGAAAGTCCTTCACGTTTTATTTTTTCAATTTGGGCTTTACAAGAAGGATGGGACAACCCGAATGTGTTTACGATATGCAAACTTTCCAATCAGGGAAGCGAAATTTCAAAATTGCAACAGATAGGACGTGGTTTACGTATTTGCGTAAACCAAAATTTACAACGCAACACGCTGAACGCCCTAAGCGGAGATCAGGAAGCATTTTGGAAAATAAATAACCTCGATGTAGTGGTTTCGAGCAAAGAACATGGTTTTGTGGAAGCCATTCAAAACGAGATATTAAGCAACTCATTTTTTGTTGCCGATACGTTTACCGAACAAGAAATAACCAAAATCCTGAAAGAAAAATCGGGATTTGATGATGATACTGTTGTTTCGTTGATTGACGATGTGTTGAAGGAAAACAAAATGATTGTTCGGAAAGCAATTGTTGACGGACAAAAGATATACGAGAAATCGCCCGACTTTTCTAAACTTCTCAAAGAGCAAAACCTGCCCGAAGAACAACAAAAAGCCTTGGAAAATTTGTTTGCAACTGATGCAAACCAATACGTTCAAAAAGCTGAAAAGAAAAAGGAGAAAAAGAAAGTTTTCATTAAAGCATCTCACTTATCAGCGTTTCAGGACTTATGGAACACGATAAACAAAAATGCATTTTACATACTCGACAGCTTAACCGAAGAAAAAGAAAAGCAACTGATTCAAAACATACAACGGGATATTGAATATTTGAACATTGACGAAATTTTATTGCAAACGATTCGTGCCGAACTCAACGTGAATAGAATAGGCGAACAAGGAGCAATTACCGAAAGTTTAACCGACACAGTTTCGTACAAAAGCAAAGTGGATTACCTGGAATTAGTTCGCAACTTATCAAACAATACAAAAACGCCAATTGCTTTTCTAATAAAGGTTTTCAATGCATTAAGCACTGAATTTAAAACCAAAATGCTGTGCAACAATCCTGCTCAGGCACAACGGGAAATTACAGAAATAATCCGTAAACATTTAGTGGCTATGATTAAAGCCAACGTGAAATACGATGGAATTAATGGTACAATTTTACCCAACGTATTTAAAACCGAAAACGGAAAAACCTATTTAGATACCGGAAGCGTTGGTAAATTCCAAAAAGAGATAACCGGCGATTTTAATTTGAAAAGTCGATGGGTATTTGATGAAGTAATTGAATACGACAGCGATTTTGAAATTGAAATTGTGGAACAAGACCCCAATATGGAAAGCATCGAAATTTTTGGCAAACTTCCACGCCTAAAAATCAAAACACCGTTGGGTGAATACAATCCTGACTTTTGTTACGCCATAAAAAGCAGCGAAGGAAATAAAATTTTCCTTGTTGTAGAGAGCAAAGGATACAAAACTTCAACTGCTATACCTCCAAACGAAAAAGCAAAAATTGATTTTGCGAAAAAATACTTTGAGGCACTCAACGAGTATTATAAAAACGATAACATTAAAATTTCATTTAAAGAACGTATCAACACCACGCAATTAGCAAGTTTGATAACTAAAGCTTAAAAACACAATGGCAAATACATTTGATTTTATAAACGCAGGGTATGCGGTGATTGACCCAGAAAACAACGAAAACAAATTGATAAATTTTCTAAAAGAAAACTATCCGTCTGTAATCAGTGATAATGAACTGAAATTAGACGAGTTGAAAGCCATTCTGGGTTTGCCAGTTGACGAAAAAGTAAATGGTTACGGTCTTAATTTTATTGGCAGAAACTTTGCCAGAGCAAAATATGCTCAAAAAACAGAGAAAGAACTCCAACTTAATACCACGTTGAGCAAGGATATTGATACTACTCAAAATTTGGTACTCAAAGGAGACAACTTGGATAGCTTGAAAATTTTAAAGAACCATTACAGCGGAAAAATTAAGTGTATCTACATTGACCCGCCCTACAACACTACGAGCGAGGAATTTGTATATCCCGACAAGTTTGACAAAGAAGAGGCCGAAGTGTTAGGCTTGGCAAACCTGAGCAATAGTGATTTTGAACGAATGGACTTTAGCTTTAAAAGCAAAAAGAGCCACAACGGCTGGCTTTCGTTTATGTATCCCCGACTTTTGCTGGCAAGAGATTTATTAAGCAAAGATGGAGTCATTTTTATAAGTATTGACGATAATGAACAGGCAAATTTGAAATTACTTTGTGATGATATTTTTGGGGAGGAAAATTTTGTTGAAAATTTAAAATGGAAAAGGAAAAAACAACCTTCATTTTTAGCAAAACACACAGCAAAAGTAATAGAGTATGTTTTAGTTTATGCGAAAAATTATAATGAGTTAGAAAAGTTATCTATCGAAGGAATTTCAGATGCTACCAAAAAAGTTGTCAATCTTGCAAATCAATATTCAGAAAGATTATTCCCTAAAGGTGTTAGAGTGAAATTAGGGGATGAAGGTGTAATCACAAAAGGTCTTTATACTATAAAAACAATGAGTATTGAATATTTAGAGGACGTTAAATTCAAAAATGGCAAAACAATTGAAGAAGTTAAAGTAAAAGCACAGTTTTCTGTATCACAAGAAAAAATTAATGAATACACAAAAAATGAATTACTTTTTATTACAGCAAACAAAGGTCTAAGACGTGATGTAAGCGAGGAAGAAAAAGATAAGAGAAAATCAATAACAGACTTGCTACTTGATTGGGGTGATAATCAGGATAGTGATAATGAAATGAAGAATTTGTTTGAAGAAAATTATTTTGAATATACTAAACCTTCCAAGCTAATTTCAAATCTTACCAAATCAGTAAGTGATGATGATTTTATTGTTCTTGACTTTTTCGCAGGTTCAGGTACAACAGGTCATGCAGTAATGGAGTTAAATAAAGACGGCGGTAACAGAAGGTATATACTGTGTCAAATAGATGAACCAATTGACCCAGTAAAGAAAAAAGAAGCCTATGACTTTTGTATAACAAACAATTTACCACCTGTAATTTCAAGTATTACCATAGAACGCATAAAACGTGCAGGTGAAAAAATAGCCAAAGAAATAGAAGCAGTAAATGCCAAAAATGGAATGTTTGAAGAAGATAAAAAACAAGTTCCAGATGTTGGTTTTAAAGTATTTGATAGTGTAGAAGCATCGAAGCTAAAAGTGGATGAAACAACCAAACAAATTTCAATTACAGAAAATGAAATTGATGCGTTATCACGCATTTATAATATGATTTTTACTATTGGTTTAGACGAACCCACACAAGTTCCTGAAACGGTTGTAGAAGATTGCATTTACAAAATCGGTACAAACTATTACATAACCAATTCAGTGGAAATAAACAGCGAGGATTTCTCAAACGCCATTAAAAACGGCAAAGTTTTTATTGATGGTTGGACAGCGAGCCTAAATGGAACATTGCAGCATTACAAAGAAGATGTGAAAATTGTTTTTTAAAAACTTACCAAAGTTTCAAACGATTCATAAAACCATCTTAATTTAACGGGAGTTCGATATAAAATTTAGGAAAGATGACCTCCCCTAACCCCTCCAAGGAGGGGAACTGGATTAGTTTTGTTTTGCATATTGCTGTAATTATTCATCTGGCTGTTACAAATAATACAAATAAGTTGAGTTTCAGAAACGACACATACTTAATTCCCCTCCTTGGAGGGGTTAGGGGAGGTCGGATTATGAAATATTGATTCTGTCTCTTATACACATCTCCGAGCCCACG
>Ga0118677_10000790_pt1 | contig 67565 bp, 49 predicted proteins | sample AliMusrvi5mmetaG_FD_86154 | JGI IMG/M metagenome (GOLD analysis project Ga0118677, IMG submission 86154) | reverse complement strand
CGCAGTCCCGCAACGATCGCTCTCCCCCTCTCCCCTCTCCCCTCTCCTCCTCTCTCCTCTGCTCCTCTGCTCCCGCTTGGCGGCTCCCCTGCTCCTCTGTACGCCGCCCACAGGTTATACCCGACGCTAAAAGCGCTGGTGAGTGTCAAGGCGAAGAAATGCGCGCCGCCCAGGTTGAAGCCGATGCCGGGCAGGACGCCGCTGATCTTCGTCACCATCGCAACGAGGATATAGCCGAAGTAGTAATAGCTGATCGAGAATCCTGCCAGCCATGCGTCATTTGGCGGGAAAGTGGGGCTGCGCAGGATGGCGTTGATGTACATGGATTCCATGAACTTCTCGCCGCCAGCCTCAACGATCTCAGGGTTGTAGGCGCGGTAGACGGCGCACAGGATGAACGAAACGGCGAACAGAACCTCTACGGTCACAATAGCCGGAAGAATGTCGCGCGTTATTGGGTAATCTTTGCGCCTTCTGTTTTGGCCGTCCACAGGGGATGCAAAGCCATAATGCCACCGCAGGATCAGGCCAATGGCGGCAACCAGAACGAGCGCCATCAGGACGGCGCCCGGTTCGTTGCGCGCCAGCCCGAGTGTGACGATGATCCAATAGAGGAATCCACCCAGCAACAGGCCGAAGGCCTTGCTCAGGCCGTACCCGCGATCGGGCAATGGGCGCAACCACTGCGCTGTGACCAGCAGGCCGCAGAACGCAAACACCTGCGCCCAGATGTACCAGATAACGACATCGATCATAATTTCCTTACTGGACGAAGGCGGACGCGCTAGAGAGTGGTGAAACCATCTGGTCGTTCACCTCATATACCGTCGTGCCTGTATTCTGGTAGGCGATGCGCAGGAATCCATTCTGAACCATCTCGTCGAACTTGGGCAATCCTGCCGGGTTGTAGTAACTCTTCTCAAGCATCCCAAGGATCACGTATTTCGCGTTATAACGACGGATCATCACCAACGCCTGCTGTATGTCCGGCGTGCTGTAAAACGTATCCAGGTCGGCGTCGCGATCATAGACGATGCGGTCGTTTAACGCAGCGCGTTGCTGGCGCTCGTGCCATTGCCAACCCACGACCGCGGGCAAACCGGTATAAATTGAGAAGCGATTGCCCCATCGATACAAGTCGCCGCCCGTTGTTCCTTCGATGATGACGGGCGATCCTTTCACATGATCCTGCATCCACTTAATCGCCTGCATATCATCCACAAGCGGGAAGTCGTTAACCTGATTTTGCTTGCCCTCTGTTCGCGTCGCCGTAGCCATGTAGGCCATTCCGTCCAGGCCGCGAGGGGCAGTACTGACGTAACGATCCGCCAATTTGGCCGGAATGGCAAAGATCGGGTAAAGTGCGGCGAGGAATACAACGACAGCGGTGGCCATGATGAAGACCGGTCGAACGACGTGCCTGGCAACCTTCGCAACCTTAATGGACTGGTGTGTGAGTTCCTCGATGCGGTCGAAGACCCACATCAGAAGGACGGCTGAGGTAACACCGAGTATCAGCCAGGCTTGTATGTAGAACTTGAACAATGTATTCATGCGCCCGATGTCGCCCTTTAGCGTAAAGAATTCCACAAAGAGCGTCAGCACAAATGCGCCGGCAGTGAGTAACCACAAGATGCGCGTCTGCGGCGCCGTGCCGGGCATGATCGCAGCGATGAACGCGATTGCGGCCAAAGGCACGACGACCACTGCGATTTGCACGCCTCGAAGCGCCAGGATGATCCCAATCACGAACGCAACCAGGGCGACACCCCAACCCAGCACGCCTTTACGAGTTGAGAGACCCAGGTTGCGCCAGACGCCCAAAGCCAGAAATGCCACAATCGGCACGAGGAACAAGCCATAGATCGTCAGGTAAACGTCCAGCGGCGTGCGTTCAAACACCCATGGTTCAACGCTGTTGTAGGCTGAGCCGTAGTTTTCGAGATAGGGGATAAAGAATGCGCGCGTCAGAATCCCGAACACGATAATCGCCGGCGCAACGCGCAGGAGACTGGCAACGACATTACTTAACGAGGGTTTGTCACGAGCTTCCTCCAACGCGCTGATGACCAGTGCGCCGACACAGACCAGCAAGTAGACGGGATAATCCCATGTGTTGGTAGGCCAGAGCGATCCAACCGCAATTGCGCCCAGCACCACCCCCGGCCATTTTCGCGCGCCCATCACAAACGCAAGCGCAAACGCAAGCGCCAGGAAGGCGATGGGCATCGCCATCATGTGCGCGTGCAGATCGGCATACAGGAATGTGAAGATTGGGAACTCGGCAATCTGCACGGAATCGACCGCGGTTCCGGCGGTCGGTCGGGTTGGATTCCAGTACGCCCAGTTGGGGTAGACCGGAAGTTGTGCGCCGGTCACCCATTTGACCAGACCATCGAAGGTCGCCTGCACAGGCGCGACGCCGGTTTTCACGCCGCCGAGTTGCTGCCAGGCAGGAACCAGCGTATCGATCTCGCGCAGATTACCCAGCACACACACGAATAGGGCGGCAATGCACCCGGCCATGATCGCCCGTGTTACACGTAAGCGCGACTCGGTCAGGTAAGAACTCTTCGATCCAAGGCGGGCGTTCAGCGTAGCGCCGATGCCAAACGCCCCGGATGCTGTCAAACCGAACAACATGGGCAGGACGATGTTGTACGCGATGCTGGGATCGATGCCAAGCGCCTTGATGGGCGTGCTGACGATCACAAACCCGAAGTAGTAATAGTTGATGTACCCGCCGCTGAACCACGGGTCAATCGGTGGGAAGTAAGTCGAGCGCAGCACCGCATTCAAGTAGGCGAAGTCCATCGGTTTTTCGCCGCCCATGTAGGGATGCCACAAGTCAGGATTGCTGCTGCGGATCAGGAGGAACAAACCGAATGCGACCAGAAACACTATTTCAGACGCCAGGATGATTGCGAAGCGCTTGTTCACAAGGGCGAGCATCATTGCTTGATTGCGGATGAACACAATGATTCCAACCGCCACAACGACCGTAATCACTGCCCATAACTCAAGCGGGGTGTACTGGGCGATCTTCGTGCTGCTCAACCACCAGGCAATAACCGCCACCAGCAGCAGCGCCAGTATCTTGGCGAATGAATACCCGCCGTCGAGCAGAGGGTGTATGAGGGAGCAGGGGAGAGGAGTAGAGGAGGAGAGGGGAGCAGGAACGGCGCCGCCTTGCGTCTGCCCCTCTGTTCCCTCTTCACCGCCGTTGCGGGCAGCCCGCAACGTCCGTCCCGTCTTCTTCCCCTGTGCAGTCGCGACGGCAATGATCGGGAATGTCGCGATGCCGAGCACCTCAATCAACAATATCCACGCAATCACCGCGAGCGGTTGGGACTGATTCAAAGGCGAATCGCGGCGGAACAAATCGCTCCATGTGCCACCGGCCTCCTGGGCGGCGCGAGTGGTGTCGTCGAACAACATCCCGCGTGGCGTGTTGATGGCCGCAAGCGGTGTCTGCTGAATTGTGCGCGTCAGGTCATATTTGCCAAGCACCTGTTCCGCAAGCGCGCGCGAATAAGCCGGCGTTTTCTTAAAGATCAATACGCGCGGATGATCGTAGACAGAAAAGGCTTCCTCGGCGTAGGGATATGGGACCTGAATGCCGGGCGGCGTGCCTTGTGTATTGGGAGTGCGACGCAACGGCTGCGCCATCTCCTGATCATTAAAGGTAAACGGGCCCAGCCGTGTGAACGAGTTGAAGTCTGCGACCAGCTCGAAGCCTAACTCGCCGTTGAACATGGCGCGGTAATACTCGGTCGTCATCGGGAAGCGCCAGGGCAGGCGCGGGATCGCGCCATACAGGCGGTTGCTGGACATGACCAGGTAGTCTGCTTCGTCGAGCCAGTTCAGAACGTTGGGTTGCTTCTCAGGGATGTCTTCGGCGTAATTCTGGATTTGCCCATCGCTGCTGGATTTCAAACCCGTATAGTAGTTTCCATAGGGGTCCTTGCCGTCAACGGGTTGTGGCACGGCGTCATCCCAGTGCTCGTTTGCAACGACGTTTGTCCGGGCCGTCACGCCTGAGCCGCTCTGCAATTGGAAGGTCAGACCGTATTCCTCATTGGTGAGCAGCTTGCCAGACCCGACCGGAATCACCGTGTGATTGGCGTCCACCTGCAGCTGTGCCGTCTGGAGCAAGACGCCCCCATCCGGTGTGGTCAAGCGGACTTCGAGCAGGCCATCGCCTTGCACATGGTTTAACTCAATCTCCAGGTTTGACACGATCCTGGGTTTTTCCAGATCGAGATGGAACTGGATGGACTGGAAGGCGCCCGTCTTGATATCCAGCTTCGTGAGTGGAAGCTCAAGATGGTTGATCTCTCCGGTTGGCTCTTTCCATCGCAGCGTGACCGCAGTTGGGATGTTGTCGAAAACCCAGTGAGATGCGGTAATACGAGTCACGGGTTCGTCATAGATTTGTGTGAAGGCGACTGCCCAGAGCAGGTTGCCAACCAGGACGGCCCCCACGATGATGGGTGGGCCGACGCGTGCCAGCAGAGAGGGGACAGAGGCCCACTTGAAGTGACCTCTGGCTACTGCGCCTTTCCCCTGTCGCCATAATGCCACGAGTGCGACAGCCGCACACAGGCACAGGGTAGGGTAAATGGGCAGGAGATACCGCATGGATTTTGTCCACTGCGTTGATTGATACAGGAAATAAAGACCGCCCCAGGTCACCGGGATGATATAAGCAGTCCAGCGACGCCGGCGCAGCACCTGTCGCAAGCAATACAGGAAACCCAGGCACGCCGCAAGCCCCAGCGGAATGCCCATCCCCCAGAAAACCAGGTTTACCAGCGGAAATACGATGGGCGTGCGATTCGCCCATTGATGCGCAAATGGCGGGCTATTCGACCCATCCATCAGCGTCTGGGCAAGCGTTAGCTGTTCGATCCACCGTGATGACGGCGCGATAATCTCACGCACAAACTTCGGCAACTGCGCCCCGATTGCGCATATTTTGGTAAGCGCGCTGGCGTCAACTGCGTTGCACTGTTGGAGCGTTAACGCGAATTCCGAAGCGCTATTCCCAACGAATGAATAGGGTTGAGCGACACGAAAACTGGCAAATGTGCCGACGCCGGCAAGGATCAGGGCTATCGCCGCGGACAGCAGTGGAACAAGACCGCCTCGCCGATCGCGAATCAGCGCAACGGCGACGCTCAGGATGATCAGTGGAACCAGCGGCCAGACGCTGATCTTGCTGGCAATCCCGCAGCCGGCAGATATCCCAGCGAGTAAGCCGTACAAGGCGAAGCGTGACTCACTCAACCCCCAGCGCATCAGACTGGCAGGGCGCCAGCGGGTCTGGTCGGTTACAAGCAACACGCAGAAATAGATGGTGAGTGTGACAAAAAGATTGGCGGTGCTGTCAACGGTGAAGAAGTGGCTGGACTGTATCTGCATCACCGCGAGAGCGCACAAAGCGGCCGCCAGGAGTCCAACTCGCCAGCCGAAAAGTCTGCGACCGATCAAGTACAGAACAAATACGGATATCAAGTCCGCCAGCGCGGACCAGGCGCGCCCGATGATCACAAGCTTATCGTAGAAGGTTATCGCGCCGGAGAGACATTTTGAGCTATCCGGCCCGAACAAAAGTGCATTTAGTAATACGGGTAGCGCTGCCGGTTTTGTGCCGAGCAATGCATTTGGCGCGCATCCGGTATCAAGAAACTGACCAATATAACGTGGGATGAAGAGCGGAAGCGTTCCATAGACATAGCCGCGCCCCCAGTCGGTGTTATATGGATTAAGCGTGGACTTGCCAGAATCAAAGTATGCCGTCAGGTCGCCGGGAGGTCGGATCTGACCTGCGAGCACGGCGATATAACGCTCATCTGGATGAAGCAACCGTCCTTCGTCCCAGTTGAGATTATTGAACCTGAAAATCGCTCCGATCAAAATGACGAGAACGACGGCAAGAGGATGCCAGAAGCGCCTGAACTGCGAAAGGTTGACGGCTTTTGCGCGCTCCACATTCAGGATTGTTTTCTGAGGGCTATTCGGGTTACTTATCACAGATAATGACTCCGCTCGTATTACTTTGTGGCTTCTATTATGTAGCGATATGCGAAAAGTTTGAAGAATGGGAGGTTGCCGATCCGGTCGTTGATCTCGCTGGCCTGCGGCAACCGGTTAAAAAACGGACGCGGCAGGAATCCCAACCCGGTGATCTGAATCTGGCTGAACCCATGCTTCTTGAGTTTTGCAGTCAGGTAAGGAATGTTCGTTGTCACAAGCCTCTTCTCTGCTTTCCAACCGACAAATAATGTTACGAACAGATACCAGCTTGGGTTAAAGGCGCCAGGCTCTGTAAAAACGATTCTCCCGCCGGGGCGAAGCGTTTTGTAGATCATCGGCAGGTACTCATCCAGCGGGACGTGGTGGAGAATATCAGCCCCAACCACTGCCGAATATTGGCTGTTTTGCGGCAATGTTACGGATACTTGATCCAGCGCCAAGGAAAGACCCGCCGCAAACGCCTGCAGGCGTTTGAGCGATTCCTCGCTGACATCAACGGGCAACACATGCAATCCTGCCTGCAGCAAGGGAATGGTTAATCGACCGGTGCCTGAGCCGAAATCGACAACACGCGGAGCGTCGTGAGATCGCACTCCCAAAGCGCTGAGCCGTCCGCGTTCAAGCAGTTTGTTGACGACGAGCTGCGTTTCACTGGCGGTATGCATTGGCGGATGAAGAATCAGTTCCTGCTGGTATTGCTTGTCCGGCTGGTCGAAGACTTCGCGCTGTAGGTCTATGCCCGAATTGGTCATCTTAATCATTTTCCCACAAAAGTCGTGAACACTACGAAATGCTTCTCACTACATAGAGAGCCAGTGATCACTTGAGCTATTCCATCGGGGTAACGGGCTTGAAGCCGGCTGACTGACTCTTTGTCATCCTCATTGAGCGCAAACCAACCGGGTTGTTCATGCAGATCAACAGCAGCAGCGTCGATGGCCCCGATACCGGCGCCCACAGTGTTGGAGAAGTTAATGTCGCCGATCCAGACGCCTACAGCGCGCGAGTCCACCCAGTAGGGATAGCCAACGACATAGGCGTTATTCCGGTTGTGCCCGCTCGAAATCCATGCATTCATCTCGTTCCCAATGTCGCTGGCATTTTGTGAACGCGGACAATAGGAGGCTGGATATTCCACAAAAACGCGTGAGATATTCAGCCCGACAACAGCCACACAGACCACTGCTACCAACGCGCCTCCCGGCAATACCCATTTCCGATCATCGAGCAACGAGCCGGGAATATAGGCGCACACGCACATCAACAATGGAATTGCGCCTCCGGTGCGCAACACGCTGGGGTTTTCGTGTGGGAACGCGATTGCAATAGCCGACGGCAACAACATGATAAATCCGGCCGAAAGCATCACCACCGGCCAGGGGTCGCGCTTTTTGATGCTCAGTGCGATGACGCCGGCTGCCCCGATGACCAGTAAACCGCCAAGCACCTCATCCATCGCCGGTTTGTCCACGAGATTGGCCACCCACACTTCATCTTTTGTGTAGTTGAACGAAAGCACTACGTTCTTCACGTTGTCGATGAAGATATCCGCAATATTGCCTTCAATAGGAGTTTCAAGGCTGGTCACGCGTGTGGCTGCGCGGTAGAGAAACTGGTCGAGGTTCTCAGTGATGTAACGCAGCAATGGCATAAATACAAGCACTGCCATCACCAGCGACAACGCCCCATTCAGCAGCGCATAACGCGCCAGGTGCGGCTGGCGATGGACGTACTGCCAGACGACCCACACCCCGATGGCGATAACGTAAACAACGATCATTGCGCGGAACGGGATGTAGCCTTGCAACCCGATCCCAAGACAAACCCCTGCGGCCAGCATGGAATTGCGCTCGGAACGCCGCAGACCGCGCACGAGAAAGTACATCGTCCAGGCGACGGCGCACGGGTTTAGACCGTGACGCAAGCCGAAGCGGCCTGCCAGCACGCCCCAACTCGCGACAGCGGCGAATAGGGTGGCAATTAGTGCGGTTTTCAGGCCAAATACTTCACGGGCGAGCAGAAAGACGCCTGGCAGCATGATGAGGCTGATGAGCGCCGTGCCAATCTTGAGCGCCATGAAGTCGGGTCGCAGGTTGAACAGCTTGATCAGCATGACAGTCCAGTAGAACTGCCATGGCTCACGCCCGGTGTTGCGTTCAAAGAAAACGTGCGGCGTTCCGTTCAGGACATCAGTGATGTCCAGCAGTTTTTCTGTGTGATCGCTGTTCATCTCGCGCGGGTTGTCGTACAGGTTGATGAACCGGAACCCGGCGCCCAGCGCCAGAATCAACCCAAGGATGACAACCGGCGCGAATTGTGCATGGCTTGTGCGTGTGCCTTGAACAAAGGACAACTTCTGCTGTTGTCTGACAGACCATACAAGCCACCAGCATACGATACTGATGATCCAAAGGATGACGCCATGGATTGTGTACAGGTTGCCCGAACTAAAGACAAATGCCCCCGCGCCTGCCGCGAGCGAGACAACCAGCAATATGACGCGCGCCTTAAACGGGAGTCGCGGGGATGAACGCGTTTGCAGGATCGGCGCTTGCGCTTGCGGTTTTATGCTGATGACGGCGCAGGCGGCGGCGATGATGAAACAAGCGACGCCCAGCCCTGCCATGTCGGCGGCAATGGCTAGCTGTGCGGCAATACCGACCACTATTGCCGTAACAGTCAGCATGTTTCTGTAAATGCTAAAATCGCCTCTCGATGAATCAACTTGACCGACACTCATATCGCGCTCCCTATATCAACTCGACTAAGAGTGAGTTTGCTCCAAAAGATCAGTCCCACGGGCGCTCTGCGTCCGAGCATTCCCACGGGGACTCAAAGCAGACTGATTATCTATGGAATCAGCTTGCAGAGTTGCCCTATTTCCGCGCACTCTTGCGAGCAATAGAATCACGCTTCTATGAAGACCTGCCCGTGGTCGCGCCAGTGCTCGATCTGGGTTCAGGAGATGGGAGCTTTGCCGTTCAAACGTTTTCTCGACCGCTGGATGTCGGGATAGACCCATGGTGGGCGCCAACTGAAGAGGCGCGCAAGGTCAATGCGCATAAGCTGCTCGCCCTGTCGGAGGGAGCGCGCATGCCGTTTCCCGACAACTCATTCCAGACGGTTGTTAGCAACTCGGTGCTGGAGCACATCCCCGACCTTGATCCAGTCATCAGCGAGGTGGTGCGCGTCTTGCGCCCCGGGGGCTACCTGTTGTACTGTTCGCCTTCCGATCACTTTACGGATTGGTTGCTGGGGGCGAAGATTCTAGGCGATAGTTACCGGCGCTGGTTTGACCGAATCTCACGCCATCAGCATTGTGACAGCCCGGCAGTGTGGACAACGCGGCTGGAGCGGGCGGGGCTGAGTGTGGAGAAAATCTGGTATTACTTCTCGCCGCATGCGTTGCAGACCTTGGAACTGGGGCACTACTTCGGGCTACCCAATCTGGTCACGAAGAAGTTGTTTGGGAAGTGGGTGTTATTCCCGACAAAGAGCAACCCGTTCCTGCGATTTCTCGATGCGACATTGCGACCGATCTATAACGAACCGCTGGGAGAGACTGGCGCATATCTGTTTGGCGTCGCCCGGAAACCACTACATCCCGCTTTGTGACTTTGTATGCACCCATAGCAGATGGCTCTCACCAAGATCACAAAGCACACAAAGGTATGAGGAACAGCGCCAGGGTCAGTTAAGTGTCGTTCATTCCGCTTTGTGATCTTTGTGTGCTTTGTGAGAGACCAATCATGGTTTTTATCGGCGCATAGGAGCGCCTGTGAATCCGGGAAACCCCGTGTTCTGCAAGGGCACTTTGATGCAGGCGGGTTCCATATCCTTTGTGCTTGCCAAACCCGTATCCAGGGATCTCGGCGTCCAGGTCTTTCATGTAACGATCACGGCTTGTTTTCGCAATGATGGATGCCGCAGCAACGGACAGGCTGATTGAGTCCGCAAAGAAGAATACGTCCTGGCGGATACTCAGGGCGGGCAGCCGGACTGCATCAATGACCAGCGCGTCGGGTTGAATCGATAGTGACAAGACTGCCCGCTGCATTGCCAGCCGCGTCGCAGGCACGATTCCCAGTTGGTCTATCTCGGCACATGTGGCGCTGCCTTCGCCAATGGCAAGCGCTGTTTGTTCAATCAGCATGCGGCATTTGTCTCTCCTGGATGCACTCAACTGTTTCGAGTCGTTGACAACCGCAAGAAACTCGGCACATGCAACGCTGAGCGGCAATATCACAGCCGCCGCGGTGACCGGGCCGGCCCACGCGCCTCGGCCGGCTTCATCGATTCCCGCTATAGCGCTGAAACCCTCGGCGGCTAGACGATACTCATGGTCGAAAGATGGCATAGTCCCTAAACCAGCCCCGATTTCAAAACCTCGATATACGCTTTCATCCGCTGCATGCGCATGTCGCGTTTGTGCCCCGCCAACCACTTCAAGCCTTCGAGGATGGTTTGCTCGGCATACAAGGCCAGTAACACGATTCTCAAACAAGCTGCTTGCGCGTTGCCATGATGCTTGCGCATATAACGCACCTTGCTGGTATTGAAATAAACGGCGCGCCTGACAGATACCTGCGCACTGCTACGCGCCTCGTAGTGGATGACCTGCGCTTGCGGCAGATAGACAACCCGCCAGTGCGGCGAAGCAGGATCTTGCCCATTGATCGGTGTATTTTTGATCCGTTTACACCAGTCCATTTCTTCTGAGTACATGAAGAATGTCTGTTCGTCCAGGCCACCGCACTGCAGGTATGTAGACCGCCGCACTAGCATTGCTGCCCCATACACCCAGTCCACATCACAGACTTGATCGTCTGGCTTTTCGCGCATATAGAAAGCATTGAGCAGTCCTTTTGGCGCATAGCCCTGTAACCAAGTGCTCTCAAAGAATGCGGTGCGTAGATCAAGGAAACGCCGTCGGGATGACTGGATCGCGCCATCCTCGTAAAGCAGTTGAGGGCCGATCAAACCGACATCAGGATTTGCGTCGGCAAATGCCAACAGGGTGTCGAGTGCGCCCGGTTTTACCACCGTATCCGGGTTTAGCAGGAATAGATAGGAGGATTGTGGATCCTCATCCTTGAGCAGCAACTCGGCAGCCGCGATGCCGTCGTTATTCCCACCTGTGAATCCACGGTTGCTCTGGTTTGCAACGAGCGTCACATCTGGGAAGCGCTCACGAACCATAGCCACGGTGTCGTCAGACGAGGCATTATCGACGACGACGATGCGTTGGCGATGCGGCGGCGTCACCGAATTGCGTTGCAACGACTCGATGCATTCCTGCAGGAGCGCGCACACGTTCCACGACACGATGATGACGGCAATATGTGCAGGAACCGCCACGCTATTTGTCGCGTTCGATGGTGTAATCGGCCAGGTCGATTAACGCATCACGATACACGCTCGATGGGAAGATCATCAACGCCTGTTTCGCCTGTGCGATGAGATCAGCTGCCTCGGCGATGGCATTCCTGATCGCCTCTGACTGGCGGATGCGCGCGACGATTCTGTCGTAGGTTGCGGAATCGCATTCGCCGCGGAATGCGCAGGCAATCTCAGGATCATCCACATGGGCTTCAGCATAGATGATCGTAGGCAACGTAATCAAACCGTTGCGCAGGTCGCTGCCCACTGGTTTGCCGACATTAGCCTGCTCACCCGTGAAATCAAGGATGTCATCCATGATCTGAAACGCCAGCCCGAAATTGTGACCGTACACGCCCAGAGCATTGATCTGTTCCTCAGTGCAGTCACTGACAACGCCAATCGCCGATGCTGCGAGAACAAACATCGATGCTGTCTTGGCGTATATCCGGGCGAAGTAGTCGTCACGGGTGCCGCGTTTGGCCCAATCGGTAAACTGCTGGCGCAACTCACCAGCGACGATGACGCCCAGCGTGTCGGCGAAAATCTTCATCACGCGCACGCTGTCTGTGCTGGCTGCCAGCCCAGCCGCAATACCAAAGAGGTAATCGCCAGTGAGTACGGTAGCGGCCGGCGTCCAGACCGCGTTGAGCGTAGAGGCGCCCCGCCGCATCAATGACCCGTCGATCAGGTCGTCGTGCACAAGCGTTGCGGTGTGGAGCATTTCCACTGCGCTCGCAAGCGATATCACCCGTTGCTCGTTTTTGGCGCGCGCCGCGGCCGCGGCGGCTTTAAGCGCCGGGTGAGTAAGCATAGCGGCGATCAGCAAGGAAACGGTGGGGCGGATGCGCTTTCCGCCGCTGCTCACGATCATTTCCACCGCTTTACGCAGGTCTGGCGGTTGTATGTCAGGCAGACGCAATAACGTCGCCTCAACTTCAATGAGCTTGTCCTTTACCAACTCCAATGCGTTATTTACCGATACTGTCCCCAGGGCGCTCTGCGTCCGAGTAGTGTCAAGTTGCTGGCCTTTTAACCAGTTCATCGTCTCTGTCATATCATTTATGCTGCCATGTTATATGTTAACCCGAAAAGTGCACAAGCATTTGCTGTCGTGATGTCTGCAAGCTCATCAAGACCGATTCCGCGTATTTCCGAGACCCTTGTTGCGGTCAGCAGCAGGTATGCCGGTTCATTGCGCTTGCCACGATGGGGGTGGGGGGCCAGATAGGGCGCGTCAGTCTCCAGAACCATGCGCTCAAGCGGAATCTGGCTCACGATAGCGCGCAACGTGGTCGCATTCTTAAAAGTAACTGGCCCGCCGATGCCAAAATAAAAGCCGAAGGTGAGCGCTCTTTCCGCGTGTCGGGGGGCGCCCGCAAATGAATGGAGCAGCACTTTGACTCGTGAAGCGTACTGCCCCAGGATGTCGAGTGTGTCATCGTATGCGTCTCGGCAATGGATGATGACCGGGAGTCCCAGTCGAACCGCCAATTCCAACTGCTGGATGAATGCGGTTGACTGTACTTCTTTTGGGAATTTATTCCAGTAGTAATCCAGGCCAATTTCCCCGATCGCGGCGACTCTGTTTGATTGTGCAAGCGAGTGCAACTCGGCAAGCGAGGTTGCGTTTAACTCACCGATGTCATTTGGATGTATGCCGACAGCCGCTGTTACATCAGGGTGAGTAGTTGCCATGGTTACTGCGCGGCGACTGCTGGCAATGTCATAAGCAGGATTCAGAAAGCGCGTCACATGCGCGGCGTAAGCGCGTTCGAACACGCTTGCGCGATCTGAGTCAAACGACTCGACATCCAAGTGGCAGTGTGTGTCAAAAAGCATTCGTAGTTGCACTCACAAACCGGCAATTCGCAATCCTGCCTGCAGGATAGGTTCCACCAGATCGCCGTGGGTGGTTTCTGTGTAGACCCGCACAATGGGTTCGGTGCCGCTCAGCCGGATCAACAGCCAACCGCCGTCTTCCAGGCCGAACTTAAAGCCGTCGGTGCTGTTCTTATATGTGACTGCCAGCCCGGCGACCGTTGTGGGTTGGCTCGAAACAAGTGTGGCGCGAACGCGATCTCGTTCAGCCGGTGTGCAACGCGTGTCGATACGGTCATAGTAATGCGCGCCAACTTTGCTGAAGAGCATCTCAATCAATTGCGACGGCGTTTTCCCCGTCTTCACCATAAAGTCAAGCAAGCACAGGTTTGCCAGAATGCCGTCGCGCTCCGGAACGTTGCCGCGGAATGCGTATCCGCCGCTTTCCTCGCCGCCGATCATGGCGTCAACCTCAACCATCTTCGGGGCGATGTACTTGAAACCCACGCCGGTTTCATACACGGGCACATCGTAGAGCTTGCCAAGTTTATCAAGCATCGAGGTGGTGCTCAGCGTCTTGACGATTGGGCCGCGTTGTCCGCGCACTTCAAGCAGATAAAGCGCGATGAGTGCGAATGCGCGCAGTTGGTCGACGAATTTGCCGTTCTCGTCGCCAAAGCCGCAGCGGTCTGCATCACCGTCGGTGATACAGCCACAGTTTGCTCCTGTCTCGACAATTCTGGCGAGTCCGACATTCACGTTGGGTGGAATCGGTTCCGGGCGCAACATCTCCGGGAAGACGGGATTGCGCGTGTTGTGCAGTTCCACAATTTGCGTGCGATCGCCGCCAAGGATGCGGGTTAACCAGCCGGCGCCGTTACCCCACATCGGGTCATAGACGATTTTCAGACCCGCTTTGCGAATGGGTTCAACGTCGATCAGTTTTTTTAGGTTTGCCAGGTATTCAGGCGCGGGATCGAATGTCTCGATCAACCCGGATGACACGGCTTTATCGAAGCTCAGCGTCTTGACATTGGCATCGTCTGGAATGAACGACTCAATCGCTTTTAAACCGTCGGGGTCAATCGCGCCGCCCGTGTCGCCGCGCACTTTGAAACCGTTGTCGTAGGGAGGGTTGTGGCTCGCGGTGATGTTGATTGCGCCAAGCGCCTTGTGCGCAGGAACCGCATACGCGATCACCGGCGTTGGCGTCGCGCCATTCGTCAGCCACACCTTGATGCCATGTGCTGCGAGGACTTCAGCAGCTGCTGCGGCGAAATCTTCAGACTGAAAACGTTTGTCGTAACCGATGACACACCCGGTGTAAAGATTGGAATTACCGAGAGACTCCATATAACGGGCATAGCCTTCTGTGCAGCGGCGCACATTGGCAAATGTGTAGTCCTCCGCGATGCGCGCGCGCCACCCGTCAGTTCCAAATTTAATATCGCTCATTGCTGCTTCCTTAGCGTCTGCAACGTCTGCAGATCATAATCCACCATCATTTCTATGAGTTGCTGGAAACCGATGTTTGGCGACCACCCAAGCACGTGTTTGGCTTTGGATGCATCACCGATGAGCAGATCGACTTCGGCAGGTCTGTAGTGTCTTGGGTCGATCACGATATGATCCTGCCAGTTCAATCCCACCCGCTTGAATGCGATATCGCATAACTCGCGGACAGAGTGCGTTTCTCCGGTTGCGAGGACGTAATCGTCGGGTTTGTCCTGTTGCAGCATCATCCACATGCCGCGCACATAATCGCCTGCAAAGCCCCAGTCGCGGCGGGCGTCGAGGTTGCCGAGTCGTAGCTCCTTCTGCAAGCCGAGTTTGATCCGCACCGCCGCATGGGTTACCTTGTGGGTGACAAATTCGAGGCCGCGACGCGGGCTTTCATGGTTGAAGAGAATCCCGTTGCAGGCATATAGCCCATAGCTTTCGCGGTAGTTCACCGTGATCCAATGCCCGTACACCTTTGCCACACCATATGGGCTGCGCGGGTGGAAAGGGGTGCTTTCGCGTTGGGGCACCTCGACGACCTTGCCGAACATCTCGCTGGAACTGGCCTGGTAGAAACGCGCATCTGGTTTTACCTGTCTGACTGCTTCGAGCACCCGAGTGACGCCGAGAGCGGTGAACTCGCCGGTCAACACGGGTTGACTGAATGATGTGAGCACAAAGGATTGGGCCGCCAGGTTGTAGACCTCGTCAGGTTTGTGTTCTCGCACGATGTCCATCAGTGACGACTGATCAAGCAGGTCGCCCTGAGCAATCTCAACATTATCCTGGATGTGAGCGATGCGGTCAAAGTTTACAGTGCTGGTGCGACGGACCATGCCAACGACGCGGTAGCCTTTCTCAAGCAGAAACTCGGCCAGGTACGAGCCATCTTGTCCTGTAATACCGGTAATAAGGGCTGTTTTGATAGTCATTCCGGGTATGCTCCAGCAGCAACTTTATTGCGCCAGTAATTCAGGATGTCGGTGAGTGTCTGTTCAAACGGTATCTGCGGCTGCCAGCCAATTTCCTGTGTAATCAAGCTGTTGTCGCCATAACTGATTGGCGTATCGATGACGCGGAACTTGGCGGGATCATTGTGCACGTCAATCTTGACCTTGCTCATCTGCATCATCTGATCGAATACACTTTGAATCGAACGCGGTATCCCACTGCACACGTTATAGACGCGTCCGGAGTCTGCGAGCCGCAGGATTTGATAGTAGGCTCTTATGGTGTCGCGGACATCGGTGAAATCCCGTTGCGCGGACATATTACCAACAGCCATCACAGGCTCGCGTTTTCCCGCCTCAATCTCCGCAATCTGACTCGCGAAGTTGGACACAACGTAGGTCGGTTTCTGCCCCGGCCCGATATGGTTAAAGGGGCGAGCCACGACGACATCCAACCCATGACTGTAACGGTACTGCATCGCCATGGTCTCCTGCGTCACTTTGCTCACCCCGTAAGGGTTGTTTGGGCGCAGCAGGTGCTTCTCGGTAAATGGCAGATACTCCGGGGCAACCGGAGCGCCGTAGACTTCATTTGAGCCAACGACCACGACGCGCGGGGTAAGCCTGTTTTTGATGATGGCTTCGAACAGGTTGAGCGTGCCCTGCACATTCACCTGGTAGGTAGCCCAAGGGTCTTCCCACGATTGAGGCACGCTGGCTTGTGCTGCCAGGTGGATGATGATGTCGGGCCGTTCATAGCGAAGAAGGCGGCGTATTGGTTCTGGATCGCGCAAGTCGATCTGCCACCACTGGATACGCGTATTTACCCGATCTCCGCTTGTTTTACTGGATACTCCAATGAGCATCCAGTGTGTTTTTTGTAATAGATATTCGCACAGTGCAGTGCCGGCGAAACCGTTCATTCCAGTGATTAGGACGCGCATAATGTTTACACCAGTGCGTGATTATCGCATGGTATTGGACGGTCTCTGCAGAACGGAAAACGAAGCGCTAATTCCTGTGGATCCTTTGGATATTATGGAATCGCTGTTGCGATTGCGGTGGGGAGGGCGCGCGGCACAAATACAGAAGTGAGCATTGTCGTTGTGCCAAAAGCGAGGGAACCGACAATTAAGAGCAGCACGAGCGCAACAAAGCCGATGCCGCCGGCGATACCTATCCACGAAAGGACGCGCGCCTGATCGGGATTGCTTGCGCCGCGCGACCCGGCGAGGCCGATCCCACCCAGCAATAAAGGGAGCAGCGGAAGTGGTGGCACGCATAACGCAATGCCGACGCCGAAACACGTTGCCATGGACAGGACGCCGCTAATTCCTGCCAAGAGTGCAATCAGGTCGTTGCCATTACGATGTTGGGTGTTCAAGGGCGGGGGTTCAGGAAGGCGCGGCAACTGAGCGGCGGCGCCAAGCTGGTCGAGATAAAGAGATGGAGGATGGACAACGACGCCTTCCGCGGCAAGAAGCCTGGCTGTGCGCTCGCACACACGGCGTCCATCTTCGGTGTACCACAGGCAACCCGCGCAAAGCGGAATACCCGTGATCTCGCAATTTTCAACCGCTTCGTTTAAGCATTCCGCGCATCGCGTTGCCATTTAAGTAAGGCGGAGAGAGTGAGATTCGAACTCACGGTGAGGAAAAATCCCCACAACGGTTTTCGAGACCGTCCCATTCAACCACTCTGGCATCTCTCCAGGTCCTCCAGACTACAAAGTATTTTACCTCAAACTGACGGGTTCGCCCGGCAGTCCTAAACGCGGAGCATGCACAAGCTATAGTGCGCTTGTTCCCTGCCAGCGCGGCGCCACGGATATACTATGGTCAATCCAGCCGAAAATGGCGCAGTAGTGTAATATGCGTCTAAAGATTGTGCTTTGGCAACATTAGATATGAGTAGTGCCCGGTGACCACAAGTTCCGAACAGGATTTAATTGAGCGCTTGCGCCAACAGGATACCCATGCTTTGAGCGAGCTATACGACTTATTTAGCTCACGCGTCTATTCTCTGGCGGTGGCGATACTTGGCGACACTATGGCGGCTCAGGAGGTGACGCAGGATACCTTCATGAAGGTCTGGAAAAACCCGCACCTCTACCATCGTGACGAGGGCCGCTTTGCCGGCTGGTTGCTCACAATCACTCGTCGCCTGGCCATCGATCATATTCGGCATGAGAATCGGCGCAGCGGGAAATCATTTTCGCTTGATGATGAAAACTTGCCGGAATTGCGCGACCCGTGGCAGGATGAGCAGGCAAGGTGGCGTGATTTGAAACACATGATGGATGAATTGCCTCTTGAGCAACGCGAAGTAATTGTCCTGGCCTATTACCGTGGGATGAGCCAGAGCGATATTGCGCTGTACCTTGACACACCTTTAGGCACCGTCAAGACTCGCCTGCGTCTTGGCATGGAGAAACTGCGAGCCGCTTTTGTTGAGACTCGCAACATTTAGTCAAAGAGACAATTGGACAAAGTCACTGCGTGGGGTTGAATCCGTTCTGGCGAGTTATGACGTTTAATGATTAGTGATTGAGTGAATTGAGTGAAATGAGTAAGTTAACTTGTGCTGATGTTATTGAGTCATTGCCTGCATTGGCATTGGGCGCACTGGATGATCATGAGCGCCTGGATGTCACAGCACATATCGACGCGTGTTCTGGCTGCCAAACGCAGTATAGACAGTATGTTGATATCTCGCGCGGTCTGCTGGAGACTGTTCCTCAACGGTTCCCGCCCGCAGCATTGAAACGATCGTTGATGCTAGCCATCGACCCGCCAAAGAAGAATCGGGCAACACAGGTTCGCGCATGGTTCACTGGCGCCCAGTCGCTGCCAAGGTGGGCCTGGGGCAGTGCAATACTGGCTGTGTTGCTCGTCTTCAGTTTGCTCGGTGTTCGTTATGTGAGTATGCTTGACCAGCAAAACGGGCTGGCGCAGCAACTTCATGAACAGCAGGTAACGATTTCGGTCCTGACCGGAAATGAGAAGCAATCTATCGCGATGCTCGGAACTGCAAACGCCAAAGGGGCTACCGCAACTCTGATGTTCGATTCTCAGTCGGCAACGGGCGTCTTATTGCTTCACGATCTCCCAGTATTACCTGATACTCAGTCATACCAATTATGGTTGGTTGACTCGGCGGGTAAACGAGACAGTGGCGCGGTTTTTAACGTGTCGCCGGATAGTAATGGCGTGGCAACGCTGGTCATTTATGCGCCGCAGGCGCTGAAAAATTATGTCAAGTGCGGCGTCAGCATCGAGCCGCGCGGCGGTAGCCCAAAACCAACCGGCCCGGCAGCGCTAACCGGAACGTATAGTTAGCAGTCTCCATTGACGGAGATTTGCTCTTTTTCAAATACATCCAAAACTCCAGAACTCAACGTTACTTGTACAGGACGTGATAACCACAAGCGTCAGAGTGGTGAAGTGTCCGGTTACTAACGTTGCTAGTGTTGTTAATGTTGTTCGCGAGTTATTTTAGGAGAAATGTGATGGATAAACGGTTTCAAGTAATGGCGATGATTGCATCAGGGATGGTTTTTATTGCAGCGTGCGGCGCTCCTGCCGCCGCGCCCACTGCGGCGCCGGCTCCAACTGCTGCGCCAGCAGCAACGAGCGCTCCCGCCGCAGCTTCAGGTATGGCAGTGCCGGACAGCGCCAAAGTGATGGTTGCTGACTCATCTTTGGGCAAGATTTTGGTCGATGACAAAGGCATGGCGTTGTATATGTACACGAAGGACACGCCCAATGTCACTGTTTGTTACGATCAGTGCGCCACCAACTGGCCCCCGTTGCTGACAAAGAATAAGCCCACGCCGGGCGCCGGAGTAGATGCGTCTTTGTTTGGTTCCACAACGCGCAAGGATGGGAGCACCCAGGTAACGTACAAGGGTTGGCCGTTGTACTACTACATCAAAGACACTGCGTCGGGTGATGTGAAGGGTCAGAACGTCGGCAAGGTGTGGTACGTTCTCTCACCGGCTGGCGAGGTAATCAAGTAACAGTCTGAGTTCTAAACTTGAGTTTAGTAAAAGCCCTTCAAGTCCATGGTGCGACTTGAAGGGCTTTTTTGTTTGGCGACTCGCGAGATGTGCACGCAACTTATTGTTTAGCGTGGTTCATTGATGGCGGGCCTGGCAGCAATCCAGATCTGCTCTGCGCCGATATAAGGCCCACGGTCGAAGTCGCCATAAAGCCCGTGGGGAGTGACTTCATAACCGCACAGTTCCAGGAGATAGTGCATTTCGAAGCGATGTGAATAACGGAGTGTGAGCGGGCTCTCGAACTGTGAGGCGACGGCGCCATCAGAGGTATATTCCTCGAAGTAAAACCGCTGTTCGATGATCTGGCTCATGATGTCAAGACGGCGGGTGTACCAGGCCTTGACGCGATTGCCGGTGAGCGGGTGCGTGAATTCTGCGTCAAATTGGCGCTCAACGCCAGATGTGGCATGTTCCGCGTTCGCAAGTTCCCTCATCGGATCGTAGATGTTGAAGATCAACCGACCATTCGGCTTCAGGTGTTCCCTTAGCGTCATGAGTGCGCTCACCTGATCCTGAGGGGTGAGCAGGTGCATGAATGTGCGGTAGGGGATGATGATCAGCTTGAACCTGCGGTGGAGGTCGAAATGACGCATGTCGCCCTCCACCAGTCGGACGCGGTCACGGATCTCGTCGGTAGTTTGAAGCAGTTTTGTTCGGGCGTGCCGCAGCATGGCCGGTGATGCATCCAGCCCGACGATACGCAGGCCTGCCTCCGCGATCGGCAACGTGATTCGGCCCGTTCCACACCCGATTTCGAGTATTGTTCCACCAGAGGCGATTGCCTCATTTACATAAAACGCAGTGTCGCCCGCGACGCCGTCAAAGTATGCGTCGTAAACACTTGCCTTGAGTTCATCATAGTCATCCATATCTGCTCCTGATTGTATTGGAAAGGACGCTCGGAGGGACGGCGGAAAGGACATAGGCGGATTATCTTTACCTCAATACACATAGGATCGATAAGGAGTAAACAGCAATGGGTTGGGTATTGGATAAAACGCATTCGTCAGTAGGTTTCTCAATTAAACATCTAATGATCAGCACGGTTCGCGGCAAGTTCACCGATTTTGATGCGGTGTTGAGCCTGCATGACACCGATCTGACTCTGTCCGCAGTTCAGGCCACCGTTAAGACAGCCAGCATCGACACTAGCGATGCGAATCGCGACGGTCATCTGCGCTCGGCTGATTTCTTTGATGTCGAAAAATATCCCGTCTTCGCGTTCAAGAGCACCAAGGTCGAAGCCAAAGGCAGCAGTCGCTATAACGTGACCGGCGACCTGACCATCAAGGACGTGACCAAGGAAGTCGTGTTCGACGTCAGCGAAGAGGGCAAGGGTAAGAGCCCCTGGGGTAAAGAAATCTGGGCCTTCACCGCGGAGGTGACGGTCAACCGCAAAGAATTCGGCATGGCCTTTAATATGCCCCTCGAATCGGGTGGTTGGCTTGTTGGCGAGAACGTCAAGGTTGTGCTAGACCTTGAGATTGCGAACGAACCTGAGACCGCGCCCGCAAGCGTGGCTGCGTAAGTAGTTCTTCTGGTGTGAATTGTGTCCGTGAGCCTGGGTGCGTCGTGTGCGCTCTGGCTCGCGGACATTTTGTTTATTGCGCAGAGGTGTCAAACCCGGCGCGGGTGCATCCCAGATGGTAACATCAGCGCATGGCATTGCGCTTGCATCTTCTTGGCGCGCCGTATGTTGAGAAAGACGACGCGCGGATTGAACTGACCTCCAGTAAGGCTGTAGCTTTACTCGCGTATCTCTCCGTGGCAGGACATCCGATCCATCGCGAAAGAATACTCATGTTGTTGTGGCCCGAAAGCACGGATGAATCAGGACGTAAAAACCTGCGCAACACGCTTTGGTCAATTCGGCGCGCGTTGGAAGAGGACGCCATTGTTGGCGACGGCGATCAACTTCGCGCGAATGAATCCATCTGGAGCGATGTGCAGGTATTGCAGCGTCTGGACGAGGCAACCTCGGAAACCTCGGACAAACTATTGGACACACTAATCAGCGGGGTGCTGCTTGAGGGTTTCAATTTAAACGACGCCCCGGACTTCGAACTCTGGTTGACGGGTGAACGCGAGCGGATCGGACAAATGTACCTGCGCGCCATAGCCAGGCAACTGGAAAGACATCGCGGCAATGCGACATGGGAGGAGGGTATTGCTACTGCGCATAAGGCGCTTACCTATGACTACTTGCAAGAACCCGTCCATCGCTACCTGATGGAAACGTATGCGCGCATAGGGAAGCGGACTGATGCATTGCGCCAGTATGAGTTGCTGAGCAAAGCGCTCTTGGATGAACTCGGCGTCGAGCCGTTGCCAGATACCGAGGCTCTCAAAGAGGCTATATTAGCCGGGGTCGTTAAGCAATCCACTGAGTCGCTCCGGGGCGTGGTTGAGGCGTCGCCACGCCCGGCGTCACGGCGACAGCCTACGCCGGGCGGCGCGCCGCTTGTGCCGTATGTGGGTCGGGTGGAGGAGAGAAAGGAACTCGACAGGGCTTACCAGAGAGCCCGCGCCGGGCGTGGCGAGGCGCGGATTGTTTTGATCACAGGGGAAATGGGCATCGGCAAATCGAGATTGTGGGCCGAATGGTCGGCAACGCTCCCCCCGGAACTTGCGATTCTGGAGGCGCGGGGTCTGGAGTCAACACAGACACTGCCTTTTGCGCCGCTGATCGAGTTACTGGGAAGCAACGCCTGTCTGCGGCGCATAGCAACTACATCCTCGGCCGCTCCGTCTATCTGGCTTGCGGAGGTTGCGCGGGTAATACCGGCATTACGGACTTCCATGCCCAGCTTACCGCCGCCTGCGACACTGCCATTCGATGAGGAGCGACGGCGGTTATTCGAGGCGTTTGCCTACGCCACGCGCCTGACAGCGATTGATGGGCAACCGGTTCTGCTTTTTGTCGACGACCTCCATTGGGTGGATCAAGCCTTTCTGGATTGGTTGGACTTTTTTGTTCACCGCATGACGAATCAAGGATTGCTGCTCGTGCTTGCGTATCGCCCGGAGGATGCAACTACTGCTGTGGCGCGCCTAATCGCTGGTTGGAACCGCGCCGAGGTTCTGCACCGCATCGCATTACAACGTCTTACAGCGCCAGAGGCCAAATCCCTGGTGCAATCATTGGGCGGGGATCCTGATTTGGCGCAAAAGGCGCGCGCGCAGAGCGCCGGCAATCCGTACTTTCTGATTGAACTGTGCAGGGCAGGTTACAGCGATCCCCAGGCGTTCCCGCGTTCGAGCAGTGTGCCACCTGTCCTATCTGAGTTAATTCGCTCGCGCCTGAACCGTTTGCCCCACACCGCGTATCAGGTGTTGCAGGCCGCGAGTGTGCTTGAGCCGAATTTTGATTTTGCGACATTGAGACGCGTGAGCGGGCGGGGCGAGGAAGAGACTCTCGACGCCCTCGATGCGATTCTGGAGATGTCGGTAGTCGTTGAAAAATCGGGGTTGTATTCATTCGCACAGCCACTGGTCGCGACGGTTGTTCGTGATGGACTGGGCGCAGCCCGCAAGTCATTTCTGCACCGGCGCGCCGCAGAAGCAATTGAAAGCACACATATCGCCTCCAAAGATGCCGCAACGGTTGCTGCGCAACTGATGACGCATTTTGCAGCCGGAGGCGACACCGTGCGCGCTGCTTATTACGCGGATATTGCCGCCGCGCGCGCGCTCGAGCTGGCGGCGCCTGCGGAAGCCATTGAGTTGTGTAAACAGGCATTCGCGCTAGCGCCCACGCCTCAGCGTCAGATCAATTTAGGCAGAGCGTTGCAGAGATCAAACGAACTGGCGGCATCCCGGGCTGCGTTTGAGTTGGCTTACCAGGATTTCGTGAAACAAGGCGACCTGCAGGGCGCCGGGCGGGCATGTCTCGAACTGGCGGAACTGAGCCTGGCAATCGGCCGGGTTGACCAAGTGCTCCTGTGGGTTGAAAAAGGATTGAGCTACCTGAACTTGGAGACAGACCCGGTATCACACTCTCTGGCGCATTTCCTGCTGGCAGCCGGACGATCGCAGGGTGGGGAAGGGTTCGCTGAAGCGGAGATGCATCTAACGCAGGCTGTTGATATCGCTCGTGAGAACAATCTGCCAAACCTGGCGGCGCGCAGTCGATTTGAGATGGGCAACTTACTGGCACAGCGTGGAGACCTCCCAGCTGCCTTGGCGGCTTATCGTGATGCGATGTCGTATGCTGAGCAAGCCAGTGATACGATGCAAGTGATCCTTGCGCATAATAATTTCTCATATCATGCCCTGCTGTCAGGTCGGCTCAATGATGCGCGCGAACACATCAATCAGGCGATTGGCATCGCAGACGCGGCCGCGATACAGATGCCGTTGCAGTATCTGTACAGCACGCGAGGCGAGGTAGCCCTTGCAGAAAAACAATGGGATGAAGCAGAGCAATGGTTCAAGCGCGGCATCGTTGAAGCTGAAAAGGCCGGCAACACCGTGCAGGCCGCCAATTACACCGCCAATCTTGGGCTGACGGCGCAAGGGCGCGGTGATTATGACTCCGCCCTCATCCTGTTCGAGGCCGCGCGCGCATCTGCCCAGCAATTAATCGCGCTCTATCTTCTTACACAGATCGACTTGTGGCTGGCGGACTTGCATTTACTGCGCGGTGAACCCACCGCAGCCGAACAAACAATCCGGCGTATAGATGGCCGGGTTGCCGCCAGGGACTACCAGAGACTGCGGTCACAGGCTGATCGCATACGAGCGCTGCTTACTTCAAAGTAACATAGTGAATGTTATACTCGCCTCGTGAGCGCTCGTTCACCGGCCAGGTTGCAACTGAAGTCCCGACTTGTGCCAATCGTGGTCGGGTTATCGCTGCTATTGCAGATCGCGATACCTTTTCGTGGCTGGTTAATGCTGCTGGCAGTGCTTGGCGGACTGTGGCTCATCTGTTACTTGTGGGTGCGTTCGTTATCGACCAGCCTCGACTTAACCCGTGAAATGCGCTATGGGTGGACTCAGGTTGGCGACCGCCTTGAAGAAAAGTTTGTCCTCTCCAATAAGTCTCATTTTCCCGCTCTCTGGCTTGAAATCCAGGACCTCTCAAACATGCCTGGATACGATATCAGTCGCGGCACTGGTGTCGGTTCCAGTAGTCAGACAGAGTGGCGGACGGAGAGTTTATGCGCGCACCGGGGTGTTTTTTCACTGGGCCCGACGCGGATCGTCACAGGCGACCCATTTGGAATCTACACTGTCAGCCTGGAAATCCCTTCCTCTCAAAACATACTGGTGTTACCTCCGATAGTTCCACTGCCATCCATTGAGGTGGCCCCAGGCTGCCGAGCAGGCGAAGGCCGGCCTCGTCGAACGACAACCGAGCCCACGGTGAGTGTAGCCGGGATCAGGGAATACCGCGTTAGCGACAGCCAGCATTGGATTCACTGGCCGCTATCGCTTCACCGTAACGCCTTGTATGTGCGCGTGTTTGAGAGCACGCGATCCAGTGACTGGTGGGTCATTCTCGATATGAACGAGAAATCGCAATACGGCGCCGGCGATAACTCATCTGTTGAACATGCCATCACTCTGGCGGCATCACTGGTAGATCGCGGATTGCAAGCCGGTAAATCAGTTGGCTTTCTTACGCATGCTTACGCGCCCGATGCCCAAGGCGATGACGGCAAGGGGACAGTGCCAAAGGCGCCGCGAGCAGTCTGGCTATCACCTCGTTCGGGCGATCAACAGCGTTGGAGCATCCTGCGCGCGATGGCATTACTGGCGCCTGGTGACGCGCCGTTACAAGCACTGCTGGCGCGGATGAGGCCTGCATTAGGCCAGAGCGCCAGCCTTATCATCATCACCTCTGACATGACAGGGAGTTGGATTGATGAAGTCCTGCTGGCGATGCGACGAGGAGCGGTTCCTACGGTGCTGTTGCTGGACAACGCTCAATTCATTGCAGAGAGTGGCGTCACTCAGTCCTCACAGGAAAATGGGGACCCGACATCTATTTCTGCAATTCTAACTAACCTTGGCGTGGCGTGTTACATCATACCGCCGAATGTGTTCGCAACTGCGGACGCCGCTCCTGGTCACTTAGGTCAGTGGAACCTGCGCGTTCTTCCGACGGGGAAGGTCGTCGCGATCCAACCTGAGAAAGGTGAAAGCTGGAGGTCACTCTCGTGACACGCGTGATCGGGTGGGTGGCACAACGCGTTGGCGCCCGCGCGCTTTTAGTGGTGGCGTTGCTGTTGTTGAGCATGGCATCGATCGCAGGGATGGTCGCCAGCCGGGTGCGGTCACTTGATAACACGCTATTGATATCCATGTCAGCAGCGGGGACTTTACTGGCGTGGGTGATAGCGCGATCACGCCTGCGCGAGCGGCTGGCGTTGCCCATTATTGGTCTGGCAGGTGTCCTTATCATTGTCGTGCAGGTGGGCAACATGGAGACACACGGCGCACAACTTATCAAGGCGCTGTATAACCTTGATCTGGCAGTGCGCGGCAACTGGCGAGATATTAATGATGCGCTGAAACTTGTCTTCACAGCGTTAAACAGCCTGGGCAGTGATCTTTACACACTGGCTAACCGCGCACTGGAATGGTTGGGATCGATTGCTCGGCAGAAAGCGCTCTTTGATCCGGTTGCGACAGCGATGGTGTGGAGTGGGGTGTTCTGGGCTGTTGCGGCCTGGGCTGCCTGGGGGATACGACGAAAGTCACAGGCGCTTGGCGCTCTATTGCCGTCACTGGCTTTGTTACTGGCGATCTGCGCGTATACAGGCGTCGATAACCTGGTGATTCTGGTTTGGCCTTTCTTTTCACTTCTCATCCTGGTCGCTCTGGTAGGCCATGCAGCCCGCGAGGCGGATTGGGAGTCACGGAGGGTTGATTACTCCGAGGACATCCGATTCGATTTGACACTGGTCGTCACACCGATAGCCGTTGTTCTTGTGGCTGTGGCGTGGTTTGTGCCGTCGATATCACTCGACCAGATTGCCGGCGCTGTGCGGCAGGCATTGAGTGAGCCTTCACAACAGGCCCAACCCATGTCTAATTCACTGGGTCTGGCGCCGCGACCTGCGCCGACAGTTGTGCTCCCCCAGCTGCGTGCCCCCGGGTTGCCACGCAGCCACCTGATCGGGTCAGGCCCCGACCTTTCACGCAGACAGGTGATGAGTATTTCTACAGGCGATCTGCCGCCCGAACCTCAATACGGCGGACTAACGACAAGATCGGCGCCGCGTTACTACTGGCGAAGCACGGTTTACGATCACTACATCGGAAGCGGCTGGTCAACCAGCGAGATAGTCTTAAACCAGTATGCCGCCGGGACGATTGCGATCACTTACACAGTGTCCGCACAGCGCAGTGTCCGTCAACGGGTGCAAGCAATTGGCGATCTGGGCGGATTGGTCTTTACAGCCGGCGCGCTCGTGGCCGCAGATCGCGATTATGGAATCGCATGGCGTTCAACTGGCGATGCATTCAGTGCTCCACTCAAGCAATTCGCCGAGACGTATACAGCGGATTCTATCGTTTCCACCGCTAGCGTGGACAAGTTGCGCACTGTGACCGCTGATTATCCCGAGTTGATCAAACAACGATATCTTCAGTTGCCGGAGGACACGCCCCAGCGCATCTATACACTGGCGCGTAACCTTACCGCCACTGAGCCAACGCCCTACGATCGGGCGACAGCAATAGAGTCGTATTTACGGACGTATTCCTATACCCTGAACCTGCCTCCTCCCCCGGTGGGGCACGACGTAGCCGACACATTTTTGTTTGAGTTAAAACGCGGCTACTGTGATTATTTCGCCACCGCCATGGTTGTGCTGGCGCGCGCTTCGGGACTACCCGCCCGCATGGTTGTTGGCTACGCAACCGGCGCCTATGATCCATACAATGCGCGTTATGTGGTGACCGAAGCGGATGCTCACTCCTGGCCAGAGGTTTACTTTAACGACTATGGCTGGGTTGAATTTGAGCCGACGAGTGGTCTGACTGCAATCACACGACCAGGTGTGACACAAGATACCCCTGTAACACCACGGACGTTTGTTCCCTTGCAACCACAGCGTGAATGGATCGATTATCTGGACCAGGTTGTAGTCCTATTGGTACTGGGTGCAATTGTGTTGTCACTACCCACATGGCTGGTTTTGGATTGGTGGGTGGTGAGTCGGATGACGCCTGATCAAGCAATCCGCCGTCTGTATGAGCGATTGAGTTCGCACTCACGGCGGCTCTTGCTTAATCCCTGCCCAGGCGATACACCGCTCGAGTTTGCTGACAAACTCAAGAGACGCATTGATCAGATAACTGCCATGGGCGCGACTCCAAAGGCGTTCCGCGTTCAAGTGATCGCTGCGGATGCCGCGCGCGACGCGGGGTATTTATGTGAGCTAAACACGCGCATACTTTACGGACGATATAAACCTACCGCGCTGGATCGTTCAGTCGCATGGAGGCGCTGGCAGCGAGCCAATTTGAGGTTATGGCTACTATGGTTTGTTCAGTCCCATCAGCGCGCGCGTTCCATATACCGTAAGCTGGCGTATTCAGCACGAGTGCCGGGCGTGTAAGAATCGTTGGCTGCCAGGTTATTGGCGGCACTGTTGCGCCCTTGCGCCATGTCGCCGCCGGGCAAAGTATTTGTCAACCAGAACATTGGATCCACTGCGGCACCTCCGACAGCAAGTTCGAAGTGCAGGTGTGGTCCCTCGCTGCGTCCGCTATTCCCGACCTTACCTAGTGGATCGCCTTCACGCACCATCTGGCCTACAGCAACACCCGCCTGTGACAGGTGCGAATAAGTAGTAAACACGCCATGACCGTGATCGAGCACGACGGATAGACCATGGATTACGAATGGAGTGACGGCCACGACGCGTCCGGGCGCGGCCGCATGAACGAGTGTGCCAATGCCGGCGGCAATATCAAGCCCACTGTGAAAAGTGCCCAGGTCAATGCCGTTGTAGATGCGTCGATTGCCATAGTAGGCCGTGAAACTGCCAGATATGGGCAACGGTAACGCGCGCGACCAATGTCCGGGTTCGGTGTATGCAGAATATATCTCGGCAAAAGTCTGTGCTTCCTGAGCGTTGACTTCGGGGTCGAGCGTCTTGATGAGCGAATTGGGGAGTGTTATGTACTCCAGGTAACTGGGGCGTGCCGCTAGAACGATCGGCTGATCTGTGTGGATTTTCTCCCCTGAACTCAATGTCACCTCTACAGATAAGGTGTAGACGCCGGCAGGCGCTAATGCATCAAATCCGAGCAATGCCACATAGCGGCTGATGCCCTCGGAGGATTGAACTGCCGGCGCAGCAAGGTCGTCCAGCGAAAAGTGCGCGGTGTGCTGGCGAAAGCTGCCGATCACTGGTGATAGTGATGTCCCTATAACCTGTGGTTGCGCGGTCAGGAAGGCATCCACATCGGCCCAAACCGTCACAACGTCGCCTGGCTGTGGGTTTGATGGTGTTATTGTGATGCCATAGATGGCGCTAGGATATCGAACCCGAGGTTCCTGCGCGGTCTGTGAAGTGCTGGCGTGAACGAGCATTGGCGTTAACGCCAGCACGAGAAACAGTAGCGCCATACCAAAGCCAAAGGTTCGAGCAGTCACACGCAGGATGACCTGCATACTGCGTGTGTTCATATCGAAATACAGAGGCGAGAGTTTATGACGCGTTGGTTTAAAGCTCAACTCGCCGGCCTGTTTCTGCGCTCTCAATCGCGCCAAAGACCATGGAAAGGCTCTTGATGTTATCAGTGCAGGTGGTTTCGGGCGTTGTTCCTGTGCGCACACACTGAACAAACTCGCGTATCAGCCCGGCGTGCCCATCAACTTTCCCAGTGGTATCCACCTCGGGCAACACCAGGTCGGTGTGCTTGGAGAAGAACTCGCCGCCAGAGGCTACCGCTTGCGCCTGAAAACCGTCGCCGCCATCCCATTTGACAGTGCCTTTGTCGCCGATAAAGCGCCAGTCGCACTCCCATGAGGTGTGAAGACCTTCGGAGCACCAACTGCCGCGATAGGCATAGACAATGCCGTTGGTGAATTCGAAAATGGCGATTGCTGAGGCGTCATGGTCGTACCAGGAGCCGGCTGGGTTCCACTCTTTGCAATAGACAGCAATCGGGTCTGCGCCGGTCAAGAAACGCGCGGAGTCGAACGTGTGAATGGCCATGTCGAGCAGCAAAACGTGCTTCATATGGTCGCGGAAACCGCCAAAGTGAGCCCCGATATAGAAGTCGGAATTTACGGTTGTGAGATTACCGATAGCGGCGCTGGCGAGGCAATGCTTCACACGACGGGCCGAGGCCAGATAGCGCCGATTTTGAATCACTGCGAAAAGCCGGTTGGCTTTCTGTGCCGCCTCCACCATTTTCCACGCGTTTTCCATCGAGTCAGCGAGGGGTTTCTCGCCGAGGACGTGGCATCCGTGAGCTAATGCAGTCAGTGTGATGTCGACGTGCGCCTCGGGGATCGCGCAATCAAACACGATGTCGGGTTTCGTGTGATCAAGGACTTTATCGAGGTCAGTGTCAGTCACGGCATTGTGCATGCCGAACTCGTCACGACGTTTTTGGGCGGCGGTTTCATTGATATCAACCAGACCGACAACGGATACTCCTGGTATCTCGTTTGCTGTTTTAAGCCACGCGGCGCTCATTCCGCCGCAACCGGCAAGTACTACTTTTAGTGTTTCTGCCATGTCAAACTCCTTTATCCGTCAATTATGCCTTTATTTCGCAAAGTCACATACGGCAATGCAATTGAGGCTAAATAGCCTGGGTTCTGGTAGTGGTTCAGTTCAGGATTGATGCATTCCCAGGTTCCGCTTAGGAATGAGCCATTCCAGGATGCAACCTGGTAGTTGAGAAACTCTGTGAACATCTCGGCAGCCGCGTCTTCATCTACCAGCCCAAGCGCGGTGATATACCATCCTGCGGGGTAGGCCCAGTAGGCGCCATTCTGATAGGTCCCCTGCGGGCATTGGGCTATCTGCCAATAACCTGATGTCAGCGGGATGTGACGCACTTGACCATGCAGGACTGTGGTGCGTTCACGATAGCCGCGTAATAAAGATTTTGCAAGCGCCGTGGCGAGTTCAGCCGGCAGGATGCCCAGATACAGGGCATAGGCTGAAGCCCAGACGTCAGGCGTCGCGCCGATCCCTGTTGCTGAAAGCAGCCACCCTTCATGGCGTTCATCCTCCACATAGAACGTTTCCAGAATAGCATGTCGCAGGATGCGCGCCTGTGTCGAGTACATTTCGGCATCATCCGGCATGCCAATATCTGTGAAGAGATGGGTCAGCTTAATTGCCGATTCCAACCGGAGCAGGGAAGGGAACAGAAGCTTACCTGTTTTGGTGATCGTATCGTTATATCCCCAATCAACTATGTGATGTTCGAGATCATCGCTAGCGATGCATAGTTGCGTATGCGTGTCTACGGGAAACGCATTGTGCGCGAGTTCGCACACTTGCCAAAGTGGCAACATTCCCATCGGCGTGGGCACACTACGACGAAACGATGCCGCGTCCCCCGTGCATTTCGCATAGGCAAAAGTACTGAAAATTAGCCAATACTGATCATCATGTGGAGGATACTTACCAAACGGCGGGCCCTGCGTGTCATCAGCAGCATAAGTGCCAGGGTAAAAGACAGAAGAACCATCAATATTGATATGATCCGCAATCGAGTAGGGCAGGATAACCCCACCACTGGATAGCATGCGCGGACTATGCCCCTGCATCGTCTGGGTCATGAGGGTAATCCACCCCCAGATATCATCCCCAGACACAAAGCCAGATTCTGCCAACCAGGCAGGATCTCTTACCCAGTATGCCGGATACGTGGCATGCCCGAGGGTATTACATCCAGGTGTAAGCAACGACCTTGCAGTCGTGTTCACACCCGCGGATATCTCTTGCCCGGGTTGCACGGTCGACGCATGGAAAAGCTGCTCGACCATTAATCTGAGTTTTGCCGCATCAGTCGGAGCAACTTTCCATGCGCACATAGTTACTCTGTCGGGAACAGCTGTTGACCGTCCTCACGATCGCGATAACCACATACCATCAATCCCGGCCGTCCCATGCTTTGGCCCGCATACTGCTTATTCAGCGGGTTTTTGTACCCTACTCGGACAAGCCGCCGCGCTTTATTAGTCGTATTAATGTAGGAACCGTGGATTGTGTTGATGTTAAAACAGACCACGTCACCGCGTTTCGCAGAAACTGGCACAGTTTCTGCAAGCAGGTACTTATCCGTTGGCAAATGCGGGGTGCACGGACCATCAGCAGTCTGAGTGATATGAAGCAGAGCGCCCAGCTTTTGCGAACCATCCAGAAAGCGAATCTCCCCGTTCTCATGGAATGTGTCGTCGAGATGGACGAGGCAATCCACATAGCGGTCGTCAACATGCATATAGAACGGATGGTCCTGATGCATGGGGAAAGGGTGACCCGTTGACGGCGGTTTGATGTGCAGGGTAGAGTGATGTAATTCGACATTCGGCCCAAGCAGATCGCTGACAGCCTCGGTCATCCGCGACTGGGTAACGGCATGCAGCCACGCGGCAGAATAGAACTGAAGATCATGCATGGCAGTCAGCTTGGACTTCGCTTCAATCTCCTCAGTCATATAGGCTCTGCGCCATGGGCCTGTCCATCCCTGATTCGTGATAGACCATTCGCGAACCAGCTTGTCCAGTTCATCCGATAACCCGCCGATCTCGGCAGGTGAAAATACCTGCGGTATATGCAGGTAGCCATGTTCGTTATAGAACTCGATTTGTGATTGTGACAACATTTTCCTAATTCCTTCCTGATCTTATAAATCCATCAAACAACTCACTCAGATGACACACTAAAGTTATATGACTTGCCTGACTTGAACATTTTAGACGCATTGAATTCATATAGCCCATAACCCAACAGATTGAAGCGTCTCAGCGACAATTGTCCACCCATTATGGTCAGCTTGACGTCAATTTGCTCTGCGCCGTGAGTAAACTCGCAGGCGCCCCAGGCGTGACCTGTGGACCAGAAATGCTTGCCCTCTTTTGGCGCAAAAGCCATCGCCTTATGCACCGCCGAGTAATGAAAGCCGGTTAACGCCAGGACGGCCGCCCATGACGCCATGGCGCGCGCGTAATGATGACCGCACTCCGCCTCGTCGAATGGATTGCGGCGCAGTCCATCGTAACGCGCGCGTATCGATTTAATGGCCTTGAGCCCGGCGGTTGTTTGCCCCTCATAAAGCATATGGACAGCGGCGCAGTACTCAAAACCCGTCATTACCTCGTTGTAGTAGGGGAAGGGACGCCGTGGCCGTCGACCGCGCGGGTAGGTAGCCATCAAGATGCCGGATTCATCGTTCAGGATGAAGCTGCGCAGATGGTTGAAGTGATCGCTGAAGTCAGTTTTATAGTTGAACTTCATGATCGATTGCAGGGTTTTCTGCACATGTTTGCGATCGAGTAAGTAACCCAGGTTGCAAACATGGGCAAAGAACTGCCCGACGAGCTGATCGACCAGGCAGCCAGCGCCAAGTTGGAGATCGGGATCGGACAAATCTGCCGCGCCCATGCCAAGGCGCAGACCCTCTGCAATAGAACTGGAGTCTACTGGTGGACGCACCTCGTGTTCATAATAGTCGCCATTGAAGAGATGCTCATCAACCCACTTACTGCCCTGGTTGAAGAGGCGTTGACACTTGTCTGCGAACTCAAGGTCACCCATATGGCGAGCCATTTCCACCGAGGCACAAAGGGCGCCGAGATACCATGATCCCATTTGCGGGTTGGGACCGTAGTATTCGACATCCATCGTGTTGTGCTGGCATCCCTCCATCACGCCATCCTGATCCGCATCCCAGCCGCCTGGGATCCAGCAGAACTCCAGCGCTTTACGGGCTTTTGGCCAAAGACGCGCAAGTGCGGCATCGTCGCCGGAAAGTTGCCAATCCCGATAAAGTTTCATGATGCAGCCCATCTGACCATCTGCGGCTGCGCCAACCCAGTCACTCTGGCTGCCAAACGGAAGCGGCGCGCGGAAGATCATCAATCCGTTATCACGTGTGGCGTCAGAAAACTCGACATCGCGCATCGACATGGACAAGTCGCCAAACAGAAATGCCGTCGCCTGTTCATAGTTCCACACGTGCGTGCAGGATCCATGACAGCAACCCGTCTTGTCTCCGCAACCCTCCCAGCCATACAGATGGCCGTCCTGCGCGCGGAAAGTGGTCTGGGATCGCAGAGTGCTGAGATTAAATAGTGCGGCTTCCTTGACAACCTCTGGCAGGCTGCTCTCACAGAAAGCGCGCACAAATGACAGCGTGTCTGTCTCAAGCCGGTCGAGTTGCGGGGCCACGCGCACTGCGACATCCCAGGCGTCGAGATACTGTGACGTGTAGTAGTTACCGGCCCAGTTCGGGTCTGTGGAACAGTTCCCATCAACGCACGCGTCCAGGCTGCTACCGGGTTTGGGCAACCAGGTCTGGCGATTTGGGAAGTGCCATGTGATTAGAAAGGTAATCTCGCGCGTTCCCCGGGCGGGTACAGTTACGCTGACTGCCAATGATGCCTGGGGGTTATCAAGATTTGGAGACTCGCGATTATCGAGTTTTCCATCACCGTTCAGATCGTCCCAGTAATCGAGGAGCGCGTCGCCCCAGCTCAGGTCTGCCCACGCGGTGCGATACGTAACGCCGGTTTTGGCTGTCGTGCTGAGAGCAATCGTTCCCCATTGCTCAGCACACAGGTTGATTCCGGCGGAACGCATCAAGACGCCCTGGTGTGCGGTTTTACCCGTTTTTTCTGAGATGTATCGGTTTTCGTTTTTTACTGGTTTGCCGTTCGTGCCATCGCTGCCAATGAAGTTCTCGATGTTGCCACAAACTGTCGCTTTGACAGCCCCTTCAGTTTTGTTGGTCAGCACGAATCGTAGCACGGCGACAGGGATTCCGCTGCGATCAGCGTCCGCAGGGATAAGAGGGTTATAGGCCTGCAATGTGACATCCAATGGCACAGTCTTGTCGGACAACACGACTTGACCAAACGGATACGCCGCTTCAAATGAACACTTGCGAAATTTGGGAATGCCGTGATTCGGCACGTTGCTGCCGAAAGCGCCTTCGAAGTCACGGGCATCAATCTCACCCTCTATTGCGCGTGATACCACGTTCCCACTTGCGTCTTGCGTGTACAGGGCGAAAAAGGTGTTGCGTGGTTTGAAGCCCTTCGCCGGGCGGTTCACGATCTCCCAATCACGCAGGTCGCCTCGTCCACCCAACGATATTGTGCCCGTGCCAATACCACCGAGTGGCAAGGCAATGTGAGCCAGGTGTGCCTGGTCATATTGTTTAAGCACCGGCCAATTAGTGTCTGCTCGTTCTATTTGTGCCATTAAACTCCCCATCGCGCGCGCGCATCTTCCATTGTGACCGTATCGCCTTGCATCCAGGCGTAGTGGGCGATGGGATTCTCGCCTATCCAACGCTCGTCCACTTTTTCATTAGCGCTCTGGTAGCGGGTGTCGCAGCTTAGACGGTATTGATGCGTGATATTTGTCAATGATCCGTGCATTGTGAACATGCCAAAGATTAGAGCATCTCCCATCTCAAATTCAGATGTCAGCCATCGACCGCCGTATTTATCCACCAACTCAACAGGGTCGTTCGAGAAGGAGCCGGTGACGTGATCGCGATCCACATCCATTTTCCCATAAGTTTCCTTAATCTGCTCAAACTGATGCGATCCGCCCAGAATAGCGAGGGGACCTTTCGCATACGGAACATCGCCCAGCGGAGTCCACACTGTATAGAGGTTCTGCGTCCCGCGCCCCATATAGACAATGTCGTAATGCGCGCCGGTGGAGTCGCCATTTCCAACGCACCTCAGCCACTTATAGTCATACGTGAGGGCAGGGGAACCGAGGTAGTCACTGATAAACTGCATCAGTTCAGGTGAGTTTACTACTCCGAGAAACTCGGGGGTATGGGTAATTGCCTTTGCGCCGCCAAGGAAGCTTCCGCGCGCCCTGGGAGCAATATGCGCGTCATCCAAATCTGATGAACCTGCATGCTCGATCTGTCCATTAGAATCAAGGTTCTCAAGAACCACCCGACGAGCGGCCTTTACTTTGGCTGGATCATGAAGCTTGCGGATCAAGAGGTAGCCGTCCTCTTGCATCCGTTGGCGCAACGCGACGGGGTTGCCCATCAATGCGTTTGCGTCTCGCAAAGAACCCAGATACTTACCGCCCAGTTCCAGATCGCGTATACCCATTGTCAGATTCACAGCACACCTCATAACAGAATAACCCATGTGTCATTTTACTTGAAGCCTGCATTAAAACACGATCTTATAAACTTGTCTGGGCAACCGGGTTGCCGGGCAACCGGGCGTGTTTATGTGGATCATGTAGAATCGTTACTTGCATTATTGAAACTTTGTCCAAAAGAGATTATTCGATGGCTTTGGAACAAGCAACAAGTCAGGGAAAACCCAGTGAAGCAAACGCAGAAAAAGGTTCTGTGGCACTAGGTTCAGTATTTGCCGCTGTATTTCTGACTACAATCAAGTTGATTGTTGGAATATCAACCGGCAGCCTTGGCGTATTTTCGGAAGCGGCGCATTCCGGCCTTGATCTGGTCGCTGCGGCTGTGACGCTCATTGCAGTGCGATTGTCGGATAAACCAGCCGATGACGAGCACACTTATGGACATGGCAAGATTGAGAACCTGTCTGCGTTGCTCGAAACTATGCTGCTGCTGGCAACTTGTGTCTGGATCATATACGAGGCAATCCAGCGGTTATTTTTCAAAGAGGTCGAAGTTGAACTCAGCATCTGGGCATTCATTATCGTCATTGTTGCAATCGCAGTCGATTGGACGCGCTCACGCGCGCTGATGCGGGTTGCGAAGAAGTATGACAGCCAGGCGCTTGAGGCCGATGCTTTGCACTTCTCGACAGATATCTGGTCGTCAGCAGTCGTGCTGGTTGGTTTGGTGTGTGTGCTGATCTCGAAGCTGCTGCATATCGAGTGGCTTGCTAAAGCGGATGCTATCGCTGCGCTCGGCGTATCGGGCATTGTGATCTATGTCAGCATGTCACTGGGCAAACGCACGATCACGGCGTTACTGGATGGTGTGCCGGCTGGCTTCCATGAGAAAGTCATCGCCGCAGTGCGCGTGCCAGGGGTGACGGAGGTCAAACGTGTCAGGGTGCGACGAAGCGGCCCGGAAGCTTTCGCGGATATAACGCTGGCAGTAACGGGCGACGTCTCGCTGGTGCGGGCGCATGACATCGCTGACGCCGCTGAACGCGCCGTCAAGAAGTTATTGCCGAGCGCAGACGTGGTCGTGCATATTGAACCAGACACTATTTCGTATGACGACATCGTTACGACAGTGCGCGTTCTTGCGGGGCAGCGGGGTCTTGCGGCCCACGGAGTGCGAATCTACGAGATTGCGGGACAGCACGAGCTTGAGCTACACTTGGAAGTGCCGCCCGAACTTAATCTGGGTGAAGCGCATACATTGGCGTCGGGTTTTGAGCGGGCCTTGCGGGCGAAAGTGCATAATCTGAGAAGCATCGTCACCCACATTGAGCCTACAGGTGATGGTGCGGCAATCAGGAGCGCCGTGCGCGTCAATGAAAAATATGTTATCGACACGGTTCAGGCGTTGCCGATCAGCCTCGGCGTGGACTGCCAGCCCCATAACATCAGTATTCACCGCGTCGGAAGCGAACTCGAATTGTCATTTCACTGTGCGCTGGATTCCAGCACCAGCGTGACCGATGTGCACGCCTTTACTGAGCGAGCCGAGCAGCATATCCGAAATGCGGCGCCTGATGTGGCCAGGATTGTTATTCATACCGAGCCAACCACCAATGATGTATAATGCTGTATATACAATTTACTTTACTCACTACCTACGTGCATCAGAATAACTGAGGCGCGAGCGAAGTTTTCGCCCGCGCCAAGTTCGTTTTATTACGACACGAGAAGAAGCGGCCAATCAGTATAAGGAGTAATCGCGACGAATGGAACTGCGAGATTTCAAAGCCCTGCGAATCAGCCTCGCCTCACCGGAGCAAATCCGGTCGTGGTCATACGGTGAAGTCACCAAACCTGAGACTATAAACTATCGGAGACTCCGCGCGGAAAAGGACGGACTTTTCGACGAAGCGATCTTCGGCCCAACCAAGGACTATCAGTGCTATTGCGGCAAATACAAGAATATCCGCTATAAGGGCATCATTTGTGACAAGTGCGGCGTCGAGGTTACCAAGGCCTCGGTGCGGCGCGAACGCATGGGCCATATCAACCTCGCGGCGCCGGTCGCGCATGTCTGGTATACCCGTCGTGTGCCAAGTTTCCTCGGAACACTGCTGGATATCAGCCGGCGCAACCTGGACCGCGTGCTTTACTTCGCGCAGTATATCGTGACCTATGTGGATGAGGACGCGCGCACGAAGGCGCTGCGTCGTCTGCAGGAAGATTTCGAGCGCCGAACAGCAGACCTTGAGGCTAAGACAAAAGCTCAGGAAGACAGCGCATCCGGCAAGTTGTTTAAGCAGTTAATCAAGCAGCAGCAGTTGCTTGAGAGCACAATCGCGCGGTTTGACGAGCAACTCTCGACAGAAACTGAGCCTGTGATGAAAGCGGCACAGCGTCTGCAGAAAGAGATCGACGCCAAACAGGGCAAAACCATCCGCGTGCCAATTGTGTTTGAGCCGACAGCGGCTGCAATTGCTAACGAGGGTGAAACCGTTGGCCGTGAGCATATCAACATGCTCAACCGGGTGGTTAAAGAGCAGCTCAACACCATCGAGGCCAAGATCAACGAAGAAAAGGAGCGCACTGTCAGCAAGGTTCAGGGCGAGATCGAATTGTTGCAAGGAAAGGTGGACAATGAGACCCGCCAGGTGGCAGAGCGGCTGGCAAGCGAAATAGAGAGTTTGAACTCCCGATACGCGGCTGATCGTGAGGACCTGCAGTCTCTGGCAGTCTCCCAGTTCCTGAATGAAGCTCGCATGCGTGAACTGAAGCAGAAATTCGGCCAGGTGTTCAAGGCCGACATGGGCGCCGAGGCGTTCTATGAGATTCTGCGCCGCATCGATCTTGACTTGCTTGCCAAGGAACTGTGGCGCGAAGTGCGGCATAGCCTGAGCAAGGTTAAGAAGAAGAAGGCCATCAAACGGCTGCGCATTGTTGAAGCGTTGCGCAAGAGCGGCAACCGGCCGGAGTGGATGATCCTGACAGTGTTGCCGGTCATCCCGCCAGAATTGCGCCCAATGGTGCAACTCGACGGTGGGCGCTTTGCGACAAGCGATCTGAACGACTTGTATCGCCGTGTGATTAACCGCAATAATCGTCTGAAGCGCTTGCTCGAATTGGGCGCACCCGACGTTATCGTGCGGAATGAAAAGAGAATGTTGCAGGAGGCGGTCGACTCGCTGATCGATAATTCTCAGCGTGGCAAGGCGCTCAGTCGCCGGGGTCGCCGCGAACTGAAGTCGTTGAGCGACATGCTCAAGGGCAAGAAGGGGCGCTTCCGCCGCAACTTGCTTGGAAAGCGTGTTGACTATTCGGGCCGCTCTGTCATCGTCGTTGGCCCGAACCTGAAGCTGCACCAGTGTGGTTTGCCAAAGGGTATGGCGCTGGAGCTGTTTAAGCCCTTTGTCATCCAGAAGCTGGTTGAGTTGAATTACGCCACGAACGTCAAGGGCGCAAAACGCGTTATCGAACGCGAGCGACCTGAGGTATTCGAGGTTCTTGAGGACGTGATCAAGACACGACCTGTGATGCTGAACCGCGCGCCCACCTTGCATCGTCTGGGCATCCAGGCGTTTGAACCGCTGTTGGTAGAAGGTAAGGCGATCCAGTTGCATCCGCTGGTGTGTCAGGCGTTTAACGCCGACTTCGATGGCGACCAGATGGCCGTGCATGTTCCTTTGTCACGCAAAGCAGTCGAAGAGACGCGCAAGCTGATGATCTCAACTGAAAACCTGCTCAAGCCCAGTGATGGCGAGCCGGTTGTGGCGCCTTCGAAAGACATGGTGCTGGGCGTCTATTACATGACAATGACTGAACCTGACAAGCTGAAGGGCGATGGCAGGGCATTCAGTTCCATTGACGAAGTGGATATGGCCTATGCCAACCACCAGGTGCACATACACACGCGCATCTTTATCCAGGCGGAAACGTATTACGACGCAGACGGCGCGCGCATCAAGGATGGCAAGCCGATCAAGAAGATCATCGAAACCACTATCGGGCGCGCCTTGTTCAATCGGATTGTCCCGAACGAGATGCGTTTCGTCAACCGCACACTCGATAAGGGCGACATCCAGCGGCTTGTGAGCCAGACTTTCCAGGTGCTGGGCGACGAACGACACGCGGAAGTGATCGAATTCCTTGACGCCATTAAGGGCATCGGGTTTAAGTACGCGACGCTATCGGGCGTGAGCGTCGCAATCAGCGACATTACAGTGCCGGTAGATAAGACGATTATTCTGGATGCCGCAGAGGCGCGCGTTCAGGAAGTTGAGCGCCAGTTCCGCCGTGGTTTGATGACGGATGATGAGCGCGAAACTCGCACGATCACCATCTGGACCGAGGCTAAGGACCTGGTGGCGGTATCGGTGAAGAAGTCGATGGATCCGATCGGCAACTTGAGCGTCATGGCTGTGTCGGGCGCGACCAAAGGCGGCTTCGGCCCAATTGCTCAGCTCGCAGGCATGCGCGGAATGATGGCTGACCCGTCGGGACGCATCATCGCGTTGCCGATTCGGTCGAACTTCCGCGAAGGCCTTGATGCGCTTGAGTTCTTCATCAGCACGCATGGTCAGCGCAAAGGTCTGGCTGACACTGCAATGCGAACGGCTGATGCAGGTTATCTGACGCGCCGGCTTGTCGACGTGGCTCAGGACATGATCATCAACACCGAGGACTGCGGCACCATGAGTGGTATCTGGATCCGCGCAACCGACGATGTGGGTGGTCAGAAGATACGCGATCGCGTCCTCGGGCGCGCGCCGGCGGCTGACATTCTGCATCCGAAGACAGGCGAATTGCTTTGCCCGCGCAACGAAGTCATGGACGAAGCCATGGTGGACATCATCACCGCCGCGAAGGTTACTGAAATCCTTCTGCGCTCGCCGCTGACATGTGAACTAAAGATCGGCCTTTGCCAGAAGTGCTATGGTCGCGATCTGGGCCGTGGGCGCCTGATATCGATTGGCGCTGCCGTGGGCATCATTGCGGCCCAGTCCATCGGTGAGCCCGGCACTCAGTTGACATTGCGCACCTTCCACACAGGCGGCGTCGCAAGCGGCACCGACATCACGCAGGGTCTTCCTCGCGTGGAGGAATTGCTCGAGGCGCGCAAGAAGCCAAAGGCAGAAGCGCTGATGGCCGACATTTCGGGCAAGGTGCATATCGAACGATTAGACGGCGGTATTCGCAGAATCAGCATCGTTGACAGTCAGCTTCAACGCGATGAGTATAACGTGCCGGGAAACTGGTCGGTTCGCGTTGAGGATGGCGTTGAAGTCAAGGATAAGGAAATCATCGCGACGCGCGGCGAACAGGAGTTGCGTGTTGAGCATGGTGGGCGCGTTGTGCGCGATGGACTTACCGTAACCGTCGTGTATGACAAGAAGGAAGAGGTCGAGTATGAGGTGCCGCCGGCTGCGCGCTTGCTTGTCGCCGAAGGCCAGCAGATAAACGCGGGCGACCCGATCACGGAAGGCACGAAGAATCCGCATATGATGCTCAAGGTGCTTGGCCGCGAGGCAGCGCAGTGGTATCTATTGACCGAAGTGCAGAAAGTGTATCGCTCTCAGGGTGTGAACATCAACGACAAGCACTTCGAGATCATGATCCGCAAGATGACCAGCCGCGTGCAGATCACTTCACCTGGCGATAGCGGTTATCTGCCCGGCGACCTGGTGCATCGAATCGAGCTGTCCGAGACAAATGAGCGGTTGACTGGCGATGGCAAGCGTCCGGCTACCGGCACGCCCATTCTGCTTGGCATCAGCAAAGCGGCGCTGGCAACAGACTCGTTCCTGTCTGCGTCTTCGTTCCAGCAAACCATCAAGGTGCTCGCGGCGGCGGCGATTGAAGGCAAGCGCGACGACCTGCTTGGGTTGAAGGAAAACGTCATCCTGGGCAAGTTGATCCCGGCTGGCACAGCCACACAGACTTTGTTGACTGACAATTACGAAGGTGTGATGCTGCTGAGCACCGAGCCAAAGCAGTCCGAGCGCTCGTCATTGACACAACATGCCGAGATGGTGTTGTTGGGAATCAGCCCTGACGGGGAAGAGATACTGCCTCCTCTGGCTGCGATTGGCGATGAGTTGCGCGGGATCGAACCCCCGCCTGAAGGTCTGCTGCGCGACATTGATGAAGATATCTAGAGGCGCCACAGTCTAGCCTTCAGATGCTTGTAGTCAAAGGCGCACCCGCATTGGGTGCGCCTTTTTTGTAACCCGCTTAACTATCCTAAAGGACTCCGTGTAGTGTACAAAATTCTTGTGATCTATAACCCGAAGGCGAACCGTGGTCGCAATGTATTAATCGCAAAAGAACTGCGCGAGCTCACGGAGTCGATCAATAACAGTGGGGCAGGCATAGCGATTGACTGGTCGAGCACACAGTATCCCAGACACGCGACAGAACTGGCTGCAGGGGCTGTACAGGATGGCACGGCGTATCGCAGAGTCATTGCTGTGGGTGGAGATGGGACGCTCAATGAGATTGTGAATGGAATCATGCAGATACCGGCAGGGGATCGCCCGCAATTCGGGATTGTGCCGGTCGGATCAGGGAATGACTTTGTGAAAGGCGTCAAACATAGCGTGCCCATCATTCCAGAGGATGCACGCCTGGCGTTTGAAAATGCGTTGCGACAGCAGGAGGTTGAAACACATCGCATTGACGTTGGCTACCTGCGGCTCGGTAATCAACCGCTTCGGTACTGGTGCAACGTTGTGGGGGTAGGATTTGACGCTGCCGTAGGTCTGCAAGCGTTGCGCATCAATTGGCTGAGGGGGCAGGCGATGTACTTCCTGGCCGCAGTGCGCACGATTATCGAAAACTACGATGCCCCGCATCTCGACATGGATATTGACGGCGTCGCGCTGTCTCAACGAGTCCAGATGCTTACTATCGGCAATGGCACGCGTGAGGGTGGGGGATTCATTACAACGCCAACCGCCCGCCCCGATGATGGTCTGCTCGATTACGCCATGTTCGAGCCCATGTCACGCCCCATGATGGTTCGCCTGATCCCGGAAGTGATGAGGGGCACACATGGTAAGTTCCGGCAGGTGCGCATGGGCACGATGAAGCGTATGCAAATTCGCTCTGATCCACAGGCGCGTCTGCTGGTGCATGCAGATGGCGAGATTGTTGTCGGTTATGAAGACCATAGCGTCCGCGACATTGAAGTGGGCGTGCTTCCCGGCGCGTTATCACTTGTCTGTTGACCCATCACCAAAGACACTGCGCGTGGCGTCTATTCCACCGCGCCCCTGATCGCGAATATAGCGCTGTAACACTTGGTCGCTCTTGTGGCCGGTCTGTTGCTTTATTTTCCACAACGGCTGATCGTGATCTGCCGCTTCAGTCACGTACCCAGCGCGCAAGCTATGTCCTGAGAACAAGGCTTCGTCAAGACCGGCGAGTTTGCAGTACTTCTTCGTGATGCGCGCGATTTCCTGAGGGTTCATGATGCGATTCAGCACCGTGCCATATCGACTGATCGGGCGAAAGACAACACCCTCAGTAATCGATGCCGCAGCCATCCAGTTTTTCAACGCTGCAACGGGGCAGAGGCGCCCTGGCGCATCCTTCAACACTGGCAGTATCTTAGTCATGCCGCGCCCCTCCTGGTCGGTCTTGGATTGGCGCAGGTGAATGACAGCCCGATCACGTTCGAACTTGATATCCGCCACGGTAATAGCAACGAGTTCACTCCGCCGAAAGGCGCCGCCAAACCCGACGAGAAGAATGGCTTTATCGCGATCCCCGCGCAAGCCTTCTGGCAGTTGGTCGATGAGATGCCGGATATCGTCAAGCACGAGTGGCGCCTTGCCTTGTTGTGCCATTCCGACAACGCGCCGGATTCCGCGCATTGTTTCCTGCACTTCTATGGCCTTGATCGGATTGGGCTGTTTGGCGGCCCGATGGGCGTAACTGATGGCCGACGCCTTTACCTGAATGGTTGAAAACTTCGCGCCGATATCTGCCAGGAAGGTAAGGTAGTCCACGACAGCAGCGGGAAGGGCAGGGAGCGCAGCGTAGCCGCGTTCAGCGCAAAACGCCTTGAAATCGTTCATGTGCGACTCGTACGAGCGGCGCGTGTTCTCCGATTTGGATGCCTCCACATACCGGCGCGCCCGCGTAGCGCGTTCAGTCACTAAATCCGCCCCATGGGGACTCAAAGCAGCCCCACTGGGATTCAAAGCAATCCCATGGGGACTCAAAGCAGTTTTTGCCGCCATACCAAAGGTACTCCAAGCAGTATCGTTCGCTTCATTATCAATCCTAATGGGGTTTGACTATCAGGAAGGTTGGGTGCGCGCAATGTGTGTCCGATAGTAGACCAAGGCTATTGCCAGGCCAATGATGCACACGCCAGCTTCGATTGCCAATGCTGCCTGCACACCGATGGCAGTCGCGAGAGTGCCGGTTAAAAAAGCGCCTATGGGTGTGCTGCCGATGAATAGAAGAACATAAAGGCTCATTATCCTGCCGCGCAATTCATCAGGCACACTGGTTTGCAGTAGCGTGTTGGCGGTGGTAGTGAACAGAATACCAGCAAATCCCAGGACGATTAGTATCCCTTCCGACAGTATGAATGCATTGGAGAGTGATAATGCTCCTAGCAGCAGACTGAAGGCGGTTGAACCAATGAAAAGGCGCCTGATGGATATGTTCCGGGCATAAGCGACAAACAATGCCCCTGCGAAAGAACCAATTCCCAACGCAGTCGATAATGCGCCGAAACCGGCTGCGCCAGTATGCAGAACAAAACCACCTATCAACGGCAGCACTGTGCTGAAGTTGTATCCGAATGTGCCGATAACTCCAATGACGATGAGTATGGTGAGCACTACGGTGCTTCGGCGCGCATAGGAGAGACCTTCAACCAGGTCGCTGAGAGCAGCTTGTTTTTGGCGTACCGGGCGCACATAGAAGCCTTTGGGATTCATCATAGCCAATGCAAAAATGACAGCGACGAAGCTGACGGCATTCAGAAACAGCGCCGGGGCCACGCCGGCAGTCGCGATGACAATACCCGCAATCGCGGGGCCGATAATGCGGGCGCCGTTAAAAAGCATCGAATTCAGGGCGACAGCATTCCCGGTGTCTTCCCGCGCGACGAGTTCGATCGGGAATGCCTGGCGCGCGGGATTATCGACAACATTCACCATCCCCTGCAAAGCGGCCAGGAGATAAATATGCCAGATCTGTATTGCCCCGGATGCAACCAGTCCGCCGAAAATGGCTGCCTGGATGAGCAGGAGAGACTGGGTGATCATCATCAGCCGGCGCTTGGGCAGGCGGTCGGCAATGACACCGCCGATGAGTGAGAAGAGCATTACCGGCAGAAACTGTAATGTCGTAACAAGCCCCAGTGAAAATGCGGAACCAGTCATTTGAAAAACCAGCCACGCCTGGGCAGTGGACTGCATCCAGGTGCCGATGATTGAAATCAACTGGCCGACCCAGTACAGCCGGTAGTTACGATACCGCAATGCGTTGAACCCCGCGCCTAACTTAGCCAGGCGTAATTGCAGCGAGAGAGATGTGGCATTCGTCGCCTTCATATGGTGATTGAATTTTCCCCTTCGCTGTTCTCGATCCTGACCGCTTCAGACGGTGGTGTGAAACCTTCAGGCCATCGGGTGTTGGCATCATACCTGGCCATGCTCAGGTCCGTCTCACGCAAGTCTGCCCCACGTAGATCGGCGCTGCGCAGGTCGGCCCCACTCAGGTCAGTGCCCTTCAGCAACCGTATCGTATCCTGTGTGCTTATCAGCTTAGATTCCGTCAGGAACGTCAGCAGGCTTGTTGTGCGCGTCTGGTCTAATCTTCGCAGTACAGTGACTGTCCAGGCTTTAGCGACGGCCAGCACTTCGGAATCCTTGCCAGAATCACATAGATGGTTCTCTAGAAGCAGATCCGTCATCCGATCAAGGTAGGATTGCAACAAGGCTTCCTGCGCTCTATCCGATGCTATATCCCGATATATCTTCTCTCGTTGGCTGGCGGTTTCACGTTGCGATTTACGATTTGCCCGGCTAAATAAAAAGATGCCGATAGCCAGTCCTGCCGGTATGATCAGAAGCGATAACCAAGCCTTGGTGTCACTCCATAAGCCTAACCCTGGATGCCGAAACGAAGTCATGTGTTTCATTCGATGAGAAATGATACTTCAGAATAAATCACGCATATAACGAACGATAATCATACATTATCGTTCGTTATAACCTTCATTGCGCAGTGTGGAGCGCACACTTTCACTGCGCAACTGTTATCCTTGTGCACATATCTACAAAAAGGAAACCCCAACACTCATGTTTCATATACCCGCAACTACGATCAGTTCGCTCAAACACCCAGGGCCACTGATGACCTCCGAACCTGGTTCTTTCGCCCATAACACCTTCAAAGTGCGCGTTCCCCGCATTCTTGACGAGATCGTGGAACTAAACCGGTTTCCGAGTGAGGTTCTTTCAGCGATGCGCTCACTGCGCAATGAGATCATGTCCGGGCATATAAACCCAATCACCGAACAGGCAATAGATCAAATGTTCTGGAACACGGCTTCGGAGCCGTGGATTGGGAAATCCTGGTTGGAAGCGCCGTGGTACTGGGCCGAGTCTTATTTCTACCGGCGGGTTCTGGAAGCCTGTCATTACTTCCAGCCTGGCGAACGATATCTGATCGACCCGTATACGCCACAAAAGATGTCTGAACTTGCGCCTGACGCTGCGCCGCACACTCTGGCGATAAAACTCACCGCCCTACCCCAGGAACAACCGGCGCGTATAACGGCGTTACTACATAATAGCCTGTGGGGTAATCGCACGGACCTGAGTTACAACGTCGCCAACACGCTTGGCACTGCGGGTGTTATGTGGGACGCCGAGCCATCGGCCAACCTGCTGGTAGACGACAGCGCAATAGTGCTTGATAAGCTTCTCTCGCCAGCGTGTCGCCAGGTCACAGTGATCACGGACAACGCAGGCACCGAGTTACTCATGGATCTGGCGCTGGTCGACGAGTTATTGAGCTGTGGGCTTGTAGAGCGAGTTGAGATGGTCCTGAAAGAACAGCCATTTTTCGTGTCGGATGCGATGGTGAGCGATATGCGCTCAACTATTGCTGTCATGCAGAAGAGCCCTGAGCCGCTTCACAGTTTGGGAATGCGATTGGAACATTACATAGATGCGGGCAGGCTTGTCTTGACCTCACACTGGTTCTTCACCACATGCCTTTTTTACGCGCAGATGCCACCTGATCTGCGGGCGAGTTTAGGCAGAGCCAATCTCGTGATTCTCAAGGGGGATGCCAATTACCGGCGCTTGCTGAGCGACGCCTGCTGGCTGCCGGCAACTTCATTTGCTAAAGCGACCGATTACTTCCCTGCGCCGTTCGTTGCCTTGCGCACACTTAAAGCTGAGATCATCGTTGGTCTGCCAGAAGGCGCCGCTGAGCGCCTGACACAACAGGATCCTGATTGGCGGGTGAATGGCAGGCGCGGTGTGATTCAGATGAATACTCTCGAATAACCTGGTTGATGCCGTGTTGTTGGTGATTAATACCATTTTCTGGTTTTGGCCTAAACTTGTCTCATTCATAAGGGACAAGAATAAATGAGATTAATAGAGTTCGCAGACCATACCAAAGCCAACGGTTCGGGCAGTCAGCCTACTGCTTTGATGCCAAGCGCTCGTGGGACGGCGGAACCGCTTGAAGAGTCAGTTGCCTCAGGCATCGCGGCTGAATTAGGCGCCATTACTGGCGCGTATGTGTACCCGCGGTCAATCACGTTAGGCCAGGGCGGCGTGTACTCCCTGATTCGTGAAGGCTTGCAGAAAAAACTGGCGATAATCGGGACAGAACCAGTTACTGATGTGCCTGACAACAGCGAGTCACGGTCGGTATCGTATGACGGGCAAGACCTGCAGCTCACGCTGCTGCCCGTTTCCAGCAGTACAGCCGCGTTCCTGCGCGAACAATTCGACTGGCTGACTCCAGTCACATTCGGCACGCGCACAACCGTCGGATGTGGCGACCGGCTTGGCCTCGCCACCCCCGGCCATCTACGCGCCGTCCGTCTCAGCCCCACGGGCGCTTGGCATCCGAGCAGTGGGATTGCTCCTATCTTGGCGCAACAGTCGATCCGAGAAATGGCGCGGACAAACCGCACGCCGACCGATGTCATGGATGACGCCATGTGGGGCGTGTTCGAGGAGGGCTGGCAAGCGGGTTTTGGCGCAGACGCCGACCACTTGAAAACCACCGAAGACATTGACCGATGCGTCGCGGCTGGCTTTACGTTCTATACGTTCGACCCAGGCGCTTACGTGAATAACACCTATTCCACGTCTGCGTTTGATGATCTGCCATGGGGCGATCTGGAAACCACCTCTTCTGAGACGTTGGCTCGTTACACGCCGCGATTCGAACCCGCAATCGTGCAGCGGGCCTTTGTCAAATATGGTCGCGCTATCGCGCATGTGGCGACCCTGTATCGCTATCTCAAGTCGCAGATGAACGGGAGGCTTGCCCAACAGTTTGAGGTTGAAGTGTCGGTAGATGAAACAGAGCAGCCGACAACCCACGCCGAGCACACTATGATCGCTGGGGAACTTCGCCGTCTCTCCGTTGAATGGGTCAGCCTCGCTCCCCGCTTTGTCGGGCGCTTCGAGAAAGGCGTCGACTATATCGGCGATCTAGAAGCATTTGACAGGGACTGTTCGGGACATGCGCAAATCGCCCGGGAATGGGGGCCGTATAAGCTGAGCATCCATTCTGGTTCCGATAAGTTCAGCATATACCCGCTGGTGGCGCAGCATGCTGGGCACGAGATGTATGTGCATCTTAAAACCGCAGGGACGAGTTATCTTGAAGCACTGCGGACTGTGGCTCGCGCCAATAGCACTCTCTTCAAAGACATATACGCATTAGCCTATGAGCGTTACCCCGAAGACCGCGCTTCCTATCATGTCTCAGCAGACCCCGCGAAAGCGCCGGATAACCAGCTAAGCGGCGTTAGCGATCCGCAAACGGTGCTTGATCAGTTTGACGCGCGCCAGATGCTGCACGTTTGCTTCGGATCGATTCTTTCAAGATATGGCGCCGACATCAAAACGGTCCTGAGGCAAAACGAGGAAATGCACTACGCAGATTTGCAGCGGCATTTCACACATCATCTCGAAAGTTTCCGTAATTAACTCACTACTACGACTACGGCAGAGAGGAGCACAAAACAATGTTTCAATTGAACGGGAAAGTGGCGCTGATCACAGGCGGCAGTGGGACGCTCGGCACAGGGATGGCTCAGGGATTGGTCGACGCCGGCGCGCGCGTGTGTATCGTCGGACGCGATCCGGACAAAGCCCGGAAAGCTGCCCAAGGCATCCTGGCTGCCCAAGGCATCCTGAAGGGTTCACAGACAGTTTCATCAGATGATGTTGCGATGGGATTGGGCGCAGACGTGACGCACACAGATGAAGTGGAACGTGCTGCAGCAGCCGTATTGGCGCGCTGGGGTCAAATCGATATCCTGGTGAACGCGGCCGGCGGCAATAGACCCGGCGCCATCACTAACCCAAAACAAAGCTTCTTTGACTTGGATCCAGAGGCGCTGCGCGCGGTGTTTGACCTCAACCTGACAGGTTCCATCATCCCCTCACAAGTGATCGGACGATCTATGGCAGCGCAGAAAACCGGCGTCATCATCAACATCTCGTCAATGTCCGCAGTCCGGCCGTTGACGCGCGTAATCGGTTATTCCGCCGCGAAATCCGCAGTTGACAACTTTACGCGCTGGCTGGCAGTGCACATGGCAAAAGAGTATTCGCCAGCGATCAGGGTCAACGCGATTGCCCCGGGTTTTTTCCTGGCTGAACAAAACCGCGCCATGCTGGTCGATGTTGCGACGGGTGAGTTAACCGCGCGCGGTCGTTCGATCATCGATCACACGCCGATGAATCGCTTCGGCGACCCATCGGATCTGATCGGCACGCTGATCTGGCTTGCGTCGGATGCATCCAGATTTGTCACCGGCATTGTCGTCCCTGTTGATGGCGGTTTCAGCGCGTTCGCGGGCGTTTAGGATTACACGAACGTTCCGTAGTCCCGCGCCGCTTCGTACAACGCGATGATATTCTCTATTGGCGTGACCGGCTGGAGATTGTGGCATGGGCCGATGATCAAGCCGGTCTGGTCGCTGGCGAGTGTCTCGATCAACATTTTGACTTGCTCGCGCACTTGATCCGGCGTTCCAAATGGCAGCACTTCCTGATTGTCAACGGCGCTGTGAAAGCAGACGCCAGGCGTGCCGCCGTATTCGGCTTTGAGTTGCGCCAGGTTCCAATTGCCGCAGCGCCATTGCACCGGATTCAAGATATCGATGCCCATATCGACCAGGGTCGGCAATAAGGGGCGCATATCGCCATCGTCGTGATGGAACACGCTGATCCCATAACTCTTGGCGAGATCGATGGCCCGTTGTGTGGCTTGTTTGTAGAACTGCTCAAACACGGCTTTACTCGTCAACAGCCCATACTGCGATCCCCAGTCGTCGGTAACCTGCGTCGTGACGATTAAGCCCCTGGTAGCCTCGAAACAACGCCGGTGGTACTCATGGAAAAAGTCCGAGAGGTGCTGGATAATCCTGTGGGTAAACTCGGGCTGCAACAACGGGTCAACCAGAGATTGTTCGAGTCCTCGCAACAGATTGTGATAATAAAACACAGCCGTATAGCCGCATTCAATCGCGCGATCAGGATAGCGCGCCGCCAGCGCCGGCAACGCCGAATAGTCGTACCAGTCGGGCGAAGGCCACGCATACGCCTCAATATCCTCAATCGTTTCAGCTTCTGCCAGCGGATGGCGCACCTGTTCATCATAGGAGCCCGTGCCATAACGCTGCGCCCTATAGCCCATCCCCCATTCATTCTCGTGAATATCGCCATCGTCTTTTAACGGTGGCCCGATGTACGGCGGCGCGATACCGATGATGCCGTCAATATCGAGCCGGTCATACACAGCAATGTTGTCGCTGACGCCGAAATAGGCGCGCAACGTCGCCCATACCTCGCCGGTTGCCCAGATATCGGTTGGGATTCGATCAACCTTCTCATGACGAATTGCCGCAATAATGCGCTCTTTGTGGTTCATGCGTGATTGTCCTTGGGACTGACGTGGATCGCCTTTACAAATCGCTCTGTGATGCTCGTTGGATTTGTTATCGCGCCGCCAATGCATACTGCGTGTGCGCCGAGCGCAAAACATTCCGCAAGCTGATCGGGGGTCGTCACGCGACCCTCAACGATAACCAGCACATGGACATTTGCAACAAGCTCACGTATCAACTCGAAATCGGGCGTATATGGAATCGCCCGCCGGCTATGCGCCGTATATCCCGACATGGTGGTTGCAACGATGTCTGCGCCTGCCTGCTCCGCGGCCAGGCCTTCCGCCAGTGTCGACACATCAGCCATAACTGGAACGTCCAGTTCCTGATGGATGCGACCGATCAACTGTTGTAACGTGACGCCGCCGGGCAAGGGGCGCCCAGTGCCGTCCATCGCGATCAAGTCGGCGCCAGCAGCGATCACTTCTTCCGCCAGTTCGAACGTTACAGTGATATACGACTCAATGCCTGGATACTTGCGTTTGTTGATGCCGATGATCGGCAGTTGTGTCGTCTGGCGCGCGGCAGCGACATCCGCAGGGCCGTCGACGCGCAACCCGCGCGCCCCACCCCGTTCGGCCTCACGCGCCATGACGCCCATAAACAACGGGCCATGGAGTGCGCTTTCCGGGCCAGCCTGACACGAAACGATCAGGCCGCCTTTCAGCTTATGTATCACTTGATCTTTGTCCATAGTGATGATGTAGCCTCGATATTTGTGTAGATTGAATCGGTCAACGTCATTCCACAGGATTGTATCGCCAGGAGGAGCGCTCCGATGATTGGGGGATACCGTGGCGCAACATACTCCGCGAGCGAGTTTACACCGTGAACAGTTTGCATCATCGGCTCAACAAGAAGCGCGCCGGCTTTGAAGACGCCGCCGGCGCTGGTTACGATTACGCGTTTGTCCTCCAGGCCGAGTGCTCTGATCACCGCGATTACCGCGTTGCCCAGGTGGCGCGCAGCGTCGGCCAGTATTCCAATCGCCACAACATCACCCAACTCTGCGCAGCGACTCACAACGCTGGCAATCTCAGCCAGCTTGACGCGATCAATCTGGTGCGTATAAATCAACGGATGAAGCTGGTGCAGCGTCTCAACGCCAAAGTAAGCGGGGATCTGGCTGCTGAGCATCGTCGCTGCTCCACAACCATCTATTGCGCGAGTGGCTGCCGACAGTGCTTGCGGGGTGATCCACGAAGCGCTGCCTTCGTCGCCCATAGCGTAGCCCCACCCTCCGGAAACTGCCTCTTTGCTGTTGGCGGCGGTCGTCGCGATGCCATAAGCAATCGAGCCTGTTCCTGACAGGATTAACACTGCCGGTCGCTTCTGTGTGGCGCCCCATAACGACGCAAGCCGATCGGGTTGAATTGACTGCTTTGAGTCCCCGTGGGACTGCTTTGACGCCAAGCGCCCGTGGGACTGAGGTGGCGTTGGCGCAATCGCCTGCAGTATCTGTTCCATCTGTTCATGCACGCCAGTCAGGCAATAGTGAGAAGCACAGACAGGGCCGAGCTGCAAACCGGCACTGTTAAAAGCGCCCTCGATGCACGACCGCATAGAGGATGTGAATCGCTGCGGCCCACCTTCCTCCAGAAAGTGGTTGGCGGGCCCGCCTTTACCGGCGCCCAGCACGACGCCATCCGCGCGGGCAATCACGGCCATTGAATGGGTTTGGCCTCCATCCACTGCCAGCACAAGCTGGTCACATTGTGTGTTGCACATGGTGAAACTCAGCAACGCCGTCTTCGACAAACACGCCCCATTTACCCTGCGGGAGGTTGTAGAGCCGCGTGCTCATCGCGACTTCGCCATTAACATATACCACGCACACAGTGCCTTCAACGTAAACCTGCAACTTGTAAGCATGGTGTCCGGGTAGGACAGCTTGATCGGGACTCAAAGCAGTCCCACGGGCGCTTGGCGTCAAAGCAACCAGCGGTCGTTCGAGTTCAGGCATGAATGGGACATCGCCGGGTCGCGGCCACATATCAAATACGAGCCGGTTGCGTGACGGCTCGATGCGGATGTAGTATGCCTTCTCAAGGTCGTCACTGACCCGCAGCATGATGCCTGCGGATCGGGCTGCGTCCGATACTACGATCTCGGCGTCGATCCTGCATTGCTCTGGCATGACAGAGCCGACCGCGCAAGCGAAGGTTCCAGTCCCATCCAAGCGAATTCCATTCGAAGTGGCCGTGCAGGTTCCAAGCCCAGGCTGGAGCGTTGCAGGTGTAGGTATGCCAAATGCGCGATCCACCGCCTCAGGAACGCACACCGAGAGCGTTCCATCCGGGCGTTGGTTGATCTCATGAACGACGAGGTTGCCGCCCCAGTGCCACGATCCGTAGTCCTTGTTTCCCTCACGTGTTGGGTTCCAGCCGAACAGATAGCGCCTTGATCCGTCTGACGTGGTCTTGGCAGCATAGAAGGCGCGACCGTCGAACTGATCATCCGGCGGCGTCAGCCATGGCCCTGACAGACTGCGCGCCATTCGGTAGCGGGTCACGAGACGCTCACTGAATTCAGAGAATACGAGATACCACCACTCCCCCATTTTGAATAAGTCCGGGCACTCGTGCGTGTAATACAGCCCGGGCGCATACAGGGGGTCCCTTACTTCCCAGTGTTTCAGATCGCGCGAAGCACATAAGGCGGTGCATCCTCTGCGCCTGGATGGGCCAGACTTCGAGCGCGCCGCCAGCAGCATCCAGTATTCCCCTGCGTCCGGGTTCCAGAATACAAACGGATCGCGCCAATCGTGCATTTCATACGCGACTGCTTGGACGCCAAGCGCCTGCGGCGCGTAGAAAGTATCCTCTGGTATCTTGCGCCAGGTCAGCAAATCGTCGCTGACAGCGTGCATGACGCCCTGTTCGGGTTTGCCTTGAGCCCGAAAGTAGGGGTTGTGGCCGGTATAGAAGATGTGGTATTGCTTGGAATCCCTATGGGACTGCTTTGAGTCCCCATGGGATTGCTTTGACGCCAAGCGCCCTTGGGACTGCCCCAACTCCTCGATAACCGATCCGGTGAACACATATAGATCCTGTTCGTCTTTAGTCCCGCGCGCAAGCATTTCACCATGCTCTTCAAAGTGAACCAGATCATCCGTGCTGATCTGATACCACGGCGTGCCTTCACCATGTTCAGGAATGTTTCGCCAGTCCTGCAGGTAGAACAAACGAAATCTGCCGTCTTTGTAAAACGGGATAAAGTCGGCTGCCCAGGCGCCAGTTGGCTTGTAGAAAATTTCTGCCATATGTCATCTCCGATAGCGCCACTATAACCCAACTTCGCCCGCTTGACCTTGTAACCAATCCGTGTACATTTAACTCATAACCAGGCGCACTGTTTGGAGTCGCCTGGAGTCCTTTAGGAAGGAATGGTGCTAAAGATGAAGAAGGTTCTCTATGTTTACGGCGGCCCGGAGTTTCACCCCACAGCTGCCGGCGGTAAAGTCATCGATGGTTTGCTGAAAGCCGAAGGCGGACGGTTCGAACTGGAAATGACAACCGACCTCGACGCATTTACGCGTCTAACGAATGACGCTTATGCCGCGGTGGTTCTCTACACCACGGGTTTCCACGATGATTTGACGCCCGAACGTGAAAATGGCTTACTCAGCTTCGTGCGCAACGGCGGCGGGTTTGTAGGCATCCATGCCGCAGCGGACAGCTTCCGAGGCAGTCGCGCATTTGTCGATATGCTCAATGGCGAGTTCCTGACGCACCCCGAACATCATGAGTTCAAGGTGGTTGTTGCAGACAAGAGCCACTATCTGACGGTGCGCGTGCCTGAGTTCTCCGTCTACGACGAGATGTACCAGCTCCAGAACTTTGACCCGTCGAAGTGCGCGGTTCTCGCGCATACCACCTGGCAAGGCAAGCAGATACCGATGGTCTACGCGCGCGACTATGGCGCCGGGAAGGTTGTGTATCTGGCAAATGGCCATACAAAAGAGGCGTGGCGGCACCCCGAGTTTCACAAACTGCTGGTGCGGGCTATTGCCTGGTCAACGGGCGCCCAACTTCCCGATCGGACGATTCGCTGTGGATTGCTGGGATACGGCCCCGCGTTCAATATGGGCAAGGGTCATGGTGGCTGGATCAACGACACGCCCGGAATGTCAACAGTAGCCATGTGCGACGCAAGCCCGGCGCGTGTTGAATCGGCCAGACAGGAGATGCCGAATCTCCAGGGATATTTCACGAAGCTGGATGACATGCTGGCGATGCCCGACCTCGATCTCATCGTCGACATATTGCCCCACAATTTGCACGCGCCGACGGCATTGCAGTGCCTGAACGCGGGAAAGAATGTGGTGATCGAGAAGCCGTTCTGTATCACGATCGAAGAAGCCAACAGCATGATCGAAACGGCGCGAAATAAACACCTTATGCTGAGCCTGTTCCACAATCGTCGCTGGGATGGCGACTACCTGACCATCCATGACATCCTTGCGCGCGGTCTGATCGGCGACATCTTCCACATCGAAGCCGGCGGCGGCAGCTATGATCATCCCGGTTTCTGGTGGCGCTCCGACAAGGCGATCAGCGGAGGCGTGATGTACGACTGGGGCGCCCACTTCATCGATTGGATTCTCAACCTGACGCCGTCACGCATCACGCAGGTCACTGGCGACTTTCAGAAACGGGTTTGGAACGCGGTCAGCAATGAAGATCATGGCGAGGCGTGGATTCGGTTTGAGAACGGCGTCACTGCGGACTACTGGACATCAAGCATCGCGGCGATCAGCCGGCCCAAGTGGCTTATCCTCGGCACGAAGGGCGCGATTCGCGCAGACTGGAAAGACGAGATCGAGCTTGTCACCGTCGCGAACGGCATCCGCCAGGAAAGCAAGGTCAAGGTCCTGCTGCCCAGCTATGGCAGCGTACAGTACTACCGAAATGTGGCTGATCACCTGCTGATGGGTGAAGAGCTGATCGTCAAACCCGAACAGGCGCGCCGTGTGATCGGCGTCATCGATGCCGCGCAACGCAGTTCGGCGCTTGGGCATAGCGTTTCAGTTGCCGCAGGATGTGAATAATGTTGTCACTAAGTAATGCACACTTGTTGGTTGCCATCCTCGATCCCGTCGCGGACCAGGCGCGTTTTGGCGCGCGGTACTGCACCGGCGGTTATATCTTTCAAATCACAGACCAGCGTTGTGGCGATCTTTTGTCCGGCCCGACTTATCCGTTCAGCTTTAACTGGTTTGACGGCCAGGGCATCCCGGACTCTTTCCGCACGCACCTGGCAGATATTGTCGATACAGCAAATCCAGCGGAACTCGGAATTGGAATTGGCCGGGTAAGCAAAGCAGAGGGGAAGCTGCCAGGACACGGAGCGCCGGCGGGGGTGATTGACTTCTGTCAGTGGCAAGTCACAGAAACCACAGACGCCCTTATGTTTGAGACGCAGCAGTCCTTCCTGGGCTGGGCATTCGGTCTTACACGCATTGTGCGACTCTGTGGCCGCAGCCTGATCTCTGAGACGAGGCTGAAGAACACAGGCCAGGATGTCGTGCCGATCAACTGGTTCCCCCACCCCTTCTTTCCTCATTATGAAACCGGCGAGGCCTGCAAATGCAACGCCGCCTTGCATGTCAACCTGCCTGACAACCCTGGTTACGAGCTATTGCCCAATGGCTTCATCAAACAGAAGAATCTCCCATGGGGCCGCGGTTACTTCCAGGAACTCGATTTCCAGAATGGACAACCCCTAACCGTATTACAAAAACATCCCAAACTGGGGTTGATTGCGGCTTCGTTCAGTTACTCGCCGTCATACTTCCCGATCTGGGGGAATAAAAACACATTCTCGTTCGAACCTTATCTCCAGACCGACGTTGCGCCGGGTGATGAAACTGCCTGGACGGTTACATACGATCTCTAATTAGTGAATGGAGGATTGAATGATTAAGCTAGGTGTGATCGGTTATGGCGGGCGCATACAGGGCATTCTGAAGATGATTGCCAGCCTGAAAGCGGATACGCGTCTCGTTGCGATTACCGATGTTAGAAATGATGCGATCAAGGCACAGATGCGCGCGCAGGGCTCTCAGGGCGAGGACCATGACCAGGTGCATTTTTATACCGATGCTGACCAGATGCTGGAAACAGAGCCCCTGGACGGCGTGCTGGTTGGGACGCGCTGTTCGTTGCACTCACAGATGGGCTGCAAAGTCCTGGCGCACAACTTACCATTGTTTCTTGAGAAACCAGTGGCGACCAACATGGCCGATTTAATCGCGCTGAAGACTGCGGGAGAAAATAGCAGTAGCAAAGTTGTCGTGTCTTTCCCGCTCAGGGTCACGCCGCTCGTGCAACTCGCCAGGGAGATCATCGATTCCGGGCAGATCGGCACAGTAGAGCACGTGCAAGCCTACAACAATGTGCCGTATGGCGGTGTTTACTATCACAACTGGTATCGCGATGAGGCTGAGACCGGCGGACTGTTTTTGCAGAAGGCTACGCACGATTTCGATTACATCAACTACCTGCTTGGAACCCAGCCCACCTGGATATCGGCCATAACCTCTAAACAGGTTTTCAAAGGGACTCATCCAGCCGGGCTCGCTTGTTTGGAGTGCCCAGAGCAGGAGACATGCCCGGAAAGTCCTCGAAACCTGTTTCTGCATAGCGCGGAGACCAGCCGCATCGACGAACTGCCCTTTCCGACTTATCTGTGTTCCTTCGGTGTGGACACGGGCAACGAGGATTCCGGTAGTGCACTTATCCAGTACGAGAGCGGCATGCACGTCTCATACTCGCAGAATTTCTACGCGCGCAAAGGAGCCGCAACTCGTGGCGCCACACTGATCGGCTACAAGGGCACTGTGCAATTCGACTGGTATACCGACGAGCTGAAGGTCTTTATGCACCACACGCCGCGTGTGGAAACTCACAAAATCGACAGCAAAGCCATGTCACATGGCGGCGGCGACCTGGTGCTCGTTCAAAGCTATCTCGACATCATCCGCAACCCTGGCAGCGGTGTATCGGTTGCGCCCCTGCAGGCTGGTCTCCTGAGCGTGTTGATGTGCCTGAAGGCGAAGGAAAGCGCGCGCACACATACCTTTCAAGAGGTGAATTTCTAAAGCGCCGCTTAGTCATGACAAATGTACCACCTTGGTACGTGCCAGGTGTAACTTGTACTTACGCCTGGCACACTTACAATCAAGGAGAAAGGGAATAGGAGGGGGACAGGGTTCAGTTCAGACTGACCCCTGATCCCTATCCCCTGTCCCCTGTTTCTGTACTGTGAAACATGGAGAAGAACTAAATGGAAGGTGTGGTTTTCAGCATACAGCGCTTTTCGATCCACGATGGCCCTGGCATTCGCACGACAGTGTTCCTAAAGGGCTGTTCGTTGCGCTGCTTCTGGTGTCATAACCCGGAGGGGATGCGGCCAAAGCCCGATATCCAGTTCTTTCCCGATCGCTGTATTGGGTGCGATGAATGTATCAAGGCCTGTCAGCACGGCGCAGCCATCAAGGTGGACGGTGTGCGCGTTTATGACCGTGAGAAGTGCGTCGTCTGCGGCGAATGCGTCGACACCTGTTACGCCGGGGCTCGCGTGCTTACGGGCAAGTACATGAGCGTCGATGACGTCGTCAGTGAAGTACTTCAGGATCGCGCTTTTTATGAAACGTCCAACGGTGGCGTGACCCTGTCTGGCGGCGAACCGGTGCTGCAACCCGACTTCACATACGAGTTGCTCAGCCGCTGTAAAGCCGAGGGGCTGCACACGGCGATTGAGACATGCGGCAATGTCCGCTGGGAAGACGAAGCCCGCATGATGCCCGTGACGGATCTGATCATGATGGACATCAAGCACATGGACTCGGCCAAGCATCGTTGGGCTACTGGCGCGCCAAACGAACGCATCCTGGCGGCAGCTCGCAAATTCGCGGCCATGGAGCAACCGATCATCTTCCGAATCCCCGTGATCCCCACCGTCAATGACACGGTTGAGGAAGTCACCGCAATCGCTGCGTTCGTGCACGAATTGATTGAGGTGCGCAACCAGGCCGGCGGCGACGGCGAGCACACGATTTCGCTCGAACTGCTGCCATTCCATCGCCTCGCCGGCGACAAGTACCGCAGCCTCGATATGGACTATCGCGCGCGCGACTTGATTACCCCCACCAGAGAACATATGCAGGCGCTTACGGAGGCTGCCCGCTCGTTTGCAGTCGAAACGCGTTCACGCTAAAAGGAGCACACATGACCGGCATTTCCGTTACGGAGTTTCAGGAACTAAGCTATCAGCAGAGAATCGAAGCGCTACGGGCAACCAAGATGCGCATTACAAAAGAGAAGCAGGACATCATCGGTTCCATGAACCATGACGACTGGGGCTTGATCTTGCCACCCGCCGATCGTCGCGAGATCGTTCAAACAATAAGCGGTTCGGGGATGCCGATTACGGACGCCCTGATTGCCGGCTTTAATGTGGCAAGCAATCACCCCAGCGGCGGTTTCTTCGGGCCGAAGGCGGTCGGGGAAAATTATCGCGCCTTGCTGGAAATGCACCCGATCTACATCGATCCCATCAGCTCGCTTGCGGGCGGGTATATGGCCAACTTCATGTCGTACCGCAAGCCAAGCTGGAATCCCGACCTGGATTTCTCATTCCTGCATGAGGATCAGAAAAAGTATGGTCTGGGCAGCGGCATCGGGGCGTCGCAGCACTTCTGCCACGACCTGGAGATCGGGTTCAAGCTGGGTTGGGGCGGTCTCTTGCGCAAGATTCACGCGTATCGCGAGTGGCATCAGACAAATGAGACAGACGCCAAACTGCTCGGCCAGAAAATGGACTTTTACGCGGGTCTTGAGGCCATTGTGCTCGGCATGCAAAACTGGATCATGCGCACTGCTGATCAGGCGCAGGCAATGTGCCAGGCGGAGCGAAATCCTCAGTTGCGCGAGAACCTTGAGGCATTGGCTGACATCAACCATCGCCTGGTCACTGAGCCGCCCTCCACATTCCGTGAGGCCTGCCAGTGGATGAACTGGTACCAGATGGCTGCCCGCATGTTCAACGGGAACGGGGCATTGGGGCGGATGGATGTCCTGTTGCAGCCCTATTACGATCGCGACATGGCGCTGGGCATTCTCGACGATGACGAAGCAATCTTCCATTCTGCCTGCTTCCTGGTGCGAAACACGGACTATATCCAACTCGGCGGTCCCAACGCTTCCGGCGCTGACACAACGACGCATCTCTCGTATCTCATCCTTGAAGCCGCGCATGGCTTGAAGATACCGGCCAATATCGGCATCTGCGTCGGCGACAACAGCGACCCTGAACTGCTGCGCCGCGGCGTCGAGATCATGTTTGAGGACAAGTGCGGCACCCCCAAGTTCCTCGGCATCGACCGGACAACTGAAGGGTTCATGAAGAATGGATACCCTGTTGAGATCGCCCGTCTGCGCGCATACTCAGGCTGTCACTGGTCTGCAATCCCTGGTCGTGAGTACACGCTCAACGACTGCGTCAAGATCAATTTTGGCAAAGTATTTGAAGTTGCTTTCCACGAGATGATGGGCGACACTCAAATTGCGCCGAGCGCGGCTGCTTTATATCGCCTGTATGAGAGCCATCTTCGCCTGGCGGTGGCTGCCATCGCGAAAGGACTCGACTACCACATGGAGAACTTTCACCAGGTGTTCCCCGAGTTGTTCCTCGATCTGCTGTGTTACGGCCCCATCGAAAAAGGGCTGGATGCATCCCACGGCGGCGTCGAGTTCTATAACCTGTGCGTCGACGGTTCAGCGTTGGCGACCGTGGCGGATTCGTTCGCCGCGCTTGAACAGCGCATCGACAAAGAGCACCGGCTGACGTGGCAGCAGATTGCAGGCCACATGGCATCCAACTGGGCAGGCCCAGAGGGCGAGCGGGCGCGCCTGATGATGAAAGGCATACCGCGCTATGGCAGCGGCGCCTCTCCCGCCGATTCCTGGGCTGAGAAGCTCAGCGCGGTGTTCACCCTTCTGGTGAAGGAGAAGCCAACCCCCGCCGGTTTCAACATGATTCCGGGGCTGTTCTCGTGGGCAAACACCATTCCCATGGGCAAAGAACTCGGTGCGACCCCCAATGGCCGCCGGGCGGGCGAACCGATCTCACATGGCGCCAATCCCGACCCTGGGTACCGCAAAGATGGCGCGCCAACAGCCATGGCGGTAGCCATTGCCCGTGTTCAGTCTGGCTACGGCAACACCGCGCCCATGCAGATGGAACTCGACCCCGGCATCACGAAAGATGAGGGCGGCGTCGAGCATGTTGCAGACCTGATCCGCGCTCACTTCAACCTGGGCGGCACACAGATCAATCTGAACATCATGGACGCCGAACAGGTTCTGGAAGCGCACAAAGATCCCAGCAAGTACCCGGATCTGGTTGTGCGCGTCACGGGATTCAGCGCTTACTTTGCCAGCCTTTCGCCGGACTTCCGGCAACTGGTGGTGGACCGAATACTGACCGAGTGATAGCAGCTAGTGCAACAAAAACCCGCCAGATATGTGTCTGGCGGGTTTTTACTCCCCCTCACATCGCCGCTTTACGTTATCATCTCCGCCTGTGTCGTCAATACCCTTGGGCGGTCAAGCGTCACCCGTAGCCCATTGACGCTGATTGACACGTCCGATACCTTTGTCTCGTTGTCCACCCTCAGCGTAACCTGGACACCCTGTTACTGGCCACACTCTTTGAGTACAAAAAAAGTTACACTGGCTGAGATAATTGGTGCCACGCAGAGAGTTCGCCACTTTCAATCAATCTAGCCAGGTTACTCAAATTATCCAGACTGTAACACCATGTTGCCAGCCATACTGTTTGACTGCAAAGTAGGTCTTGCAATCCACTTTAAATGGAAGTATTCAGTAGATTTGCTGCCTTCGATCAGTCCGACCTCGAATTACTCAAATAAACCAGACGGTAACAGCATCCGTCTGCTTTGTCTTTTTCTAGATGTGCAATATAGTTACATGATCACGCAGTAAAGGACTATACCAATGAGTGATTCACAATTAACACCAGAACAACAGGACAGAGCAAATCGTCTCGAATGGTTCCGCGCAGCCAGGTTCGGCATGTTCATTCATTGGGGGCTTTACTCGCAACTGGGTAGGCACGAATGGGTGATGAACCGCGAGCGCATCCCAATTGCGGAATATGAAAAGCTGGCTAAGTCTTGGAAACCAAAGCCAAACGCAGCCCGCGAATGGGCAAAGCTGGCGAAGAAGGCCGGCATGCGCTACATGGTGATGACCACAAAACACCATGAAGGATTCTGCCTGTTCGACTCCAAGCTCACTGACTACACAGCAGTGAAACTCGGCCCGAAGCGCGACCTTGTCGCGGAATATGTTGAGGCTGCGCGCGCCGAAGGCCTTAAGGTCGGATTCTACTACTCGATGATGGACTGGCACCACCCTGATGGCGCGGCGTGTAAAACTGATGAAAATGCGCGCAAGCGATTCATTGACTATATCCACGGCCAAGTACGCGAATTATGTACAATTTATGGCCCGATTAACATAATGTGGTACGATGTCTCTTGGCCCCTCAATGCCATTGAATGGGAATCCGCGCGCTTGAATGCCATGGTGCGCGAACTGCAGCCCGGAATCATTATTAACGACCGTTCACAGCTTCCAGAGGATTTTGGAACGCCAGAGGGTCACATCACACCAGAAAAAGGCGGGCGCGCATGGGAATCATGCATGACCTTTAACGATAGCTGGGGCTACACGCCGATTGACACGAACTATAAAACCGCGTGGCAAGTGGTATCGATGCTCCGAACGGTTGCTGCTGGCAGCGGCAATTTGTTGCTCAATATCGGTCCGACGCCAGAAGGTGATGTCCCGCCGATTTGCAAACGCGAGTTGCTCAAAGTCGGCAAGTGGCTCGATCAGAACGGCGCCGCTGTCTACGATGCCACTGACCCTATGCACCAGGAGTGGATGATCACAGGCGCGTTCACGCGCAAGGACAACACGGCCTACTATCATGTGAATCGCTGGCCTGGCACGCAGCTTGGCATCGGTGGGATACAGAATAAGGTGCTTAGCGCGCGATTGCTTAATGGCGCTAAGGTGAAGTTTACGCAAGTTGAGGATAGGCTAATATTGAAGGGATTACCAGCAGAGGCGCCAGATAAACTCTCAACGGTGATCGCTATAGAGGTCGATGGAGTGCCAGATCAGCGTTTGGGTCTTGGGCATGTATTGATCGAGGGTGACAACTGGCCGCTGTAGTGTTTGACAATTTGTGCAGGCGGGGCCGTAATGCCACGGAGATTAGGGAAATCGTATCCGGCTCTGCTCTGTGTAGGGGCGATAGCATTGCCACAAGAGGCCATGTTTACTAAGAACGACATGGCAATGCTTCGCCCCGCCGATATCGTCACGGTTACGGAGGCGATGGGTTTGTGTACACCGTCGTCCAGGGCGAAGCATTGCCATGACATTTCGTGTAAGCGACGGTTCGTTGGGCAATGCTGTCGCCCCTACAATGCCGCACGGCAGGATACGACATTTCCCTCCTCACGCGCGCGGCCCTCCGTTGCAGTGTGTGGACGAGGATGTGCCGCAGTCGCCGGGAATCCCACAGGGATTCCCGGCGACTGTTAAGCACTCAGTGCTGACGCATCAGCGTGTCTTTGTGACGACCCCTGTAAAATCAATAGGCAACGACTTGTCAACCGGCGCCGGAGCTGGCTTCGGCTGGCTCTTGTTGATGATAAACGTCACGGCAATGGTGTGGTTCGCGGTGACATTTTCGAATGTGTAGGTCTTTACTGCACCCACTGAGACGCCGTCCACAAGCACATCCTGGATGGTGTAGCCCGCGTCTGGCTTGATCGTAAACTCCTGGCTCGCACCTTTGTTAACCGTCTGTGACTTGTTCGGCGAGATGCTGCCGTTTGGTCCGGCCAGCGGCGTCACGACAAACGTATAGGTGCTGACTTTACCTGCAATATCCAAAGGGGTATCCGTTGCAACCGTTACAACTGGTACAACCGTTGCAACTGGTGCTACCGTTGCAACTGGTGCTACCGTTGGCGTGACGATGCTTGGCGGCGCCACAGTCGGCATCGGGACAGGTGTAATGATATGCGGTGCGATTGTCGGCATCGGGACAGGTGTGCCGACGATTTCCTTTGCAACTGTTTTGGTGATAATGATATGCGGTGCGATTGTCGGTGTCACGACAACCGTAATGGCGATGGCGCTTGCGAAGGCCGCCGTTATGACGTGGTTGGCGTTGACTTTGGCAAACGTGTAGGCATTTACCGCACCCACCGAAACGCCGTCAACACGCACATCCTGAATGGTGTAGCCTGTATTTGGCTTAATTGTAAATACTTTGGTGGCGCCGGCCTTGACCTTCTGCGGCGTGCCCAGGTCAAAGCTGCCATTGGCGCTGGCAATCGGCGTCAATACATAATTGACGACACTGATTGCGAATGACGCTGTGATTGCGTGATTTGCCGTCACATTGGTAAACGAGTATGTGCTCACCGCGCCAACTGAGGCGCCGTCAACGCCAACATCAGAAATCGTATAGCCCGTATCCGGTGTGATGTTGAATCGCAGACTTCCACCACTGACGACCCCTTGCGGTGTGTTCGGCGTGATGCTGCCATACGCACCCGTGTACGGCGTTAGAACATAAGTACTGGGGCTGAGCGCAAACGATGCTATGATCGTGTGATTCGATGTCACATTTGAGAACGTATATGAACTGACTGCACCCACTGAATTACCGTCTACGCGCACATCGGAGATGTAGTAACCCGTGTTTGGCGTGATCGAAAACGTCTGGTTGCCGCCGTAGTTGACGGTTTGATTTGTGTTCGGCGAAATGGCGCCGTTCGCGCCGGCAGAGGGGCTCAGTGTAAAGGTGGCGATTGAGGAGAACACCGCCACGATTGTGTGATTGCCGGTCACATTGTTGAATGTGTATTGACTGACGCCGCCCACCGGGGCGCCATCAATGTAGACGTTCGATATAAAGTAACCCGCATTTGGCGTGATCGAAAATCCTGTGCTGCCGCCATAGTTGACGGTTTGGTTTGTGTTTGGCCAGATACTGCCATTTGCATACGCTGCCGGCGAAATGGTAAAGGTGCTGTTAGAAAATTGCGCATTAATCGTGTGATTGCCAGTAACGTTATTGAACGTGTACTGACTCACCGATCCTACTGAATTACCATCCACCGTGACATTGGAAATGTAATAGCCGGAATTTGGCGTGATCCCAAACACAACGCTCCCACCGCTTTGAACATACTGCGGTGTGTTGGGCCATAGTCCACCATTAGCGCCAGCCGACGGCGTGATGGTAAAGTAGTTCGCGACCTCAAATGCGCCAATGTCACATGCCGGGCCCTGGGGTCGACTGATCCCGCGTTCGTCGGTCGCTGTGCAGTATGCGGCGTTTGCCGTATCAATGGCTGGAGAACCTGGCAGCAAGGCATTCGTCCATGTGCTTCCGCCATTATTTTGCAGTATCCCGAGTTTCGGATCTCCGGAAAGCGGCGCGTTACACGAACCATCCTGGATCAGGGTCCTGTCAATTGCGCCGATCATGCCACCACCGGCAACGATACAGTCAGTGCCTGGAGTGTTGCCAGCGATAATCGTGTTGTAGTAATAGGCGGCGCCGCCATACTGATACACCGCGCCACCGCTGTTATTTGTGATTGTGGTTTGAGTCGCTGTAAACAGACCCTGGTTTGTGACAATGCCGCCGGTCGTGCTGCCGACATTATTGGCAACGGTGCTGTTTGACACAATTAGCTGCCCAAACTTGCTTGCAATGCCGCCAATATCAGCGCCGGTGTTGTTGCTGACAGTGCTATTGAGGATCGTCGTCGGGTTTCCGGAGCTATATATGCCTCCGCCGGCCGCGCTCGCGACATTCAGAGCGACAGTATCATTCAGCAGTGTCAAGCTGCTGCCAGTCGTATTGAATACACCGCCGCCAAACGTTGCGGCGTTGCCAAAAATCGAACTACTGGACACCGTCAGTGCGCCGGCGTTAAGGATTCCTCCACCGTTGCCAGTGTAGGCATTCCCATCGCGAATTGTCATTCCGGAAATCGACGCTGTTACACCGTTATGAATGGAAAACACTGTGAAGCGGTTGTTGCCGCTCACGGCTAACAGGAACTGGCCCGGCCCGGCGAGGGTCACATTCTGCGCAACGGCTAACGGGCCGCTGCTCAAGGTGATCGTCGTCAAACCGTTGGTGGTCAGCGCTGGATCGAAGCTGACGGTCCCACTGGCGCAAACGTCGTTCAACGCTTGTCGCAGTGTTCCAACGCCGCTATCAGCTATGCTGGTCACAGTGATAATGGCGGCACAATTAGAAACGCTAACCGCCGACGCACTGGATGTCTGGCTGACATCACTTTGCGCACTATTTGCGGATGGGCTGCCAGCGAATGCTATGGCTTGCGACGATAGCATCGGCACAGCCAGTATGACAGCCAGTGGAACTGCAAGCCGTCGTGTGAGGGCGGCGCGGACGTGACTCTTACCCATAGGTTGACCTCTATGCATCATCTGATGTCTTTGCGGTCGGTGTTCCAGCGATAGCTTTAGCCCGATCGAGGCATTGGATGATGCTGACACATCATCTTTCGCTCAAATGGATAGGCAATGGTTAATATTGGCGGATATATACTTGATTAAATCAAGCGAAAGATGAAAACTCATGCATATCCTTAGAGTACAGTATCGATCCTCAAGATGACGCGAGGATTAAAAAACGACTTCACGAGCACGATGACTTTCAACCACACTCTCGGCGGTATCCGTTACACCTTCCCGGATTTGCGCGCGTTACTGGCGCGCGCGACGCCCGATCGCTCCGGCGACAGACTTGCTGGCGTAGCTGCATCAAGCGCCCATGAGCGCGCTGCGGCTCAGTATGCGCTTGCCGATCTGCCTCTGTCAACGTTCCTGAATGAAGCTGTCATTCCCTACGAAGCCGACGATGTGACGCGGCTGATCATGGACACGCATGACGCTTACGCATACGCTCTGGTGAGTCATCTCACCGTGGGTGGATTCCGGGACTGGCTGTTGTCGCCGCAAGCCGATGCCACTTCCCTGGCGCGACTTGCGCCTGGCGTGACGCCAGAGATGGCCGCAGCCGTCTCGAAGTTGATGCGACTCCAGGACCTGATCACCGTAGCGCGCAAGTGCCGCGTCGTCACGCGCTTCCGCAATACGCTGGGGCTGGAAGGCCGGTTGTCCACCCGGCTGCAACCCAATCACCCCACAGACGACCCGCGCGGCGTGGCAGCCAGCATCATGAATGGGCTACTGTAT
>Ga0118677_10000814_pt1 | contig 67713 bp, 52 predicted proteins | sample AliMusrvi5mmetaG_FD_86154 | JGI IMG/M metagenome (GOLD analysis project Ga0118677, IMG submission 86154) | reverse complement strand
AATGCAAACGGTGAAATAAGGATGATACAAGAATGCAAACGGTGAAATAAGGATGATACAATAATGCAAACGGTGAAATAAGAATGCTACGAGAATGCAAATGGTGAAATAAGGATGCTACAAGAAAGCAAACAGTGAAATAAGAATGATACAAGAAGGAAAACGGTGAAATAAAAATTATACAATAATGCAATTGTTAACATCTTCGCACGCCTGAACAGTGCGGGGCGTGCATTAACACCGCAAGAAATTACCTTAGCTTGGTTAAAAACAGGCTGGAGAGAGGCAAGTCCTGGAGAAACAGATCCTTTAATGAAGAATTGTGCCGTTGCTTTAGAAAACCTTTTAAGTGACTTGAATGACAGAAATGAAAATTCTGGTGGATTATTAATGACAATGGATAATTTAGTGGATATTTTATCTATGTTTTGGTGCATCTTAACTAAAGATGGCACGAAAAAAGATGAAATATTATTGAATGATAAAGACTTAATAGATGGAGATATAATTAAAAATATCGGAAAAACAACATATGAGAATTGGGGTTTTATAAAGCAAACACTAATAGAATGTAAAGATTCTTTTGAAAATCGAAAGTTGAATGAATGTTTCTCTCGTTCTTTTAATGCATTTAATGTATTATGTGGTTGGAAGTTTGTTGCCTTGATTTGTAGTTCTAAGATTCAAGGTCGAGTTCGAGAAACTGAATGTCGTTTTGATACTCAAATAAATTCGTCTTTTGATAGTTTTATTGACCGGTGGTATTTTTGCACACAACTAGCAAGTACATGGTCCGCATCTAATAGTTATTCATTGTACATCGGCAATTTGTGTTTATTATATGGTAGTGTAAAGAACTGCAGCGATCCAATTAAATCTGAAGATATATTGAAAGGTACTCTTCTAACATGGATTTCTGCTTTAGAAGAGGCTTCAATAAGGAGAGTAAATTTATTGCAAGCATATAATCGCCGCGAAGTTTCCGGATATAGAAATGTATTATGGTTATGGAATCGACTAGAATCTGGAAGATGGAAGGAAGTTCAAAAACCAATGAAAAGAAATAGAGCACAGCCTAAATTAGAAGTTGATCATGCTATACCTGTTGCAATTTGGGAGAACAAAGTTGAAGCGGATTACCCATACGATTCTTCAAAGGATAAAATTACAGGAATTGAAAATAGTTTCAATCTTTCAGGTATGCCTTTTACTCGAAGTAAGTTAGTCTCTTGGATCAATAATATCGGGAATTGTTCTTTGCTTTTAAGGAGTCATAACAGATCCAAAAATGATGAACAGTTTGGAGATTTTTTAAAAGATATATATTCGGAACAACAAATTTTAAATTTCAAAGAATCACTAAAATTGACAGATGCTATGTTGAATCCGAGGGAGATAAATTTGGAGGAAATTATTGAGGATTTAGATAAGAGAACCGAAATTATAAAGAAAGATATGACGGAATTTATTAAAGGTCAAAAGGATAGGATGGACATAGTTGATCAATAACTTCTAAATAAAAATAATCACCAACAGCTTACAAATCCAATATAATCAAATTCATTGCCTAGTCTCACATGCATGGTAGCGTTTTCAAAGTTACAACCAATTCTCGCAGATCAGCGTGTCTTATATGCTAAAGTTGGTTCAGGTACTTGGATAAATGGTGTTGTTTCCGGAGAGGGAATTTCTTCATATTCTAAAAGAACGATTTCAGAAAAGGGTTCAAACGCGATTACTGGCGCTTTACCAATTGTCAACGAAAGTTCGATCAGCTTTTTAAGGGTGTAATTTAATTCACCTTTCATCACTTGCTACACATATCCCTTTTAATACGCCAAGCTGTTTGGCAAACTTCCAGAACCGCCTAAAAATGAGATTCTCATTTTCAGGCGGTTTTTTTTTGCATAAAGCTTTTAAAAGCGACATGATCTGGCGTACCTCCCCACTATCTTTAATTGAAAAAGTGAGGCATGGAAACTGCTAAAAAAAGAAGCCTTTTGCAATGTATTAAAATTGTGTACGATACAGCCAAAGAAAATTCATTGGATGATGCCTTGTTTGAGAAAATTGATGGCGACTTAAAGGAACTTTCCAGACATTTAGAAGTGTCAAAAAAGCAGGCTTTCTTTCTCGCTAACTTCTTTGTAATTTGTTATAATAGCGAAAAGGAATCTATTATGACCCTCTTTAAATTTGATCCATTAGGCTATTGGAAGTTTAGGAAACATCTTGAAATAATATATTCCAATATATAATTTTGAAGCACATTTCAAAGGATCGGTACATGATTGCTTTTAGAAATAAACAGTTCGTTATTAACGATGAATTACGAAACCAGTTCTCCTTAATTTGCCAATGCCATAATTGCAGAAAATGAATTCCAGCCAATTTATTCCTTACAATTGAATGAAAACGAACTCACTACATAGCCTTACCTGTGCAGTACCATTCTTAAAGCTCCAGGCATCGTCGTAGATAAACGGAATGTGTTGAGTTCCTATGGCATTTATATATCCCCATTTCTGATCTTTTTTCGTGGCAGACAGACCGTTGCTGAAGGGTTTCATGAAATCGTACATCAGGGGAACTATTTCTTCGCCTTTTCGGTTAATGGCGCCATGCTGGTCTCCCTTTCGCACAATGGCCAGTCCTTCGCTGAATTCTCCTACCCAATCGTATTGCAGGGGGACAACGACATCTCCTTCTCTGTCCACAAATCCCCATTTGGAGTTTTGACAAACTTTTACGAGGTCTTCCCTGAAGAATTCCGTTGCATCGTAAATGGGTGGAATTATTTCTTCTCCCAACAAGTTTACAAAGCCCCACCGGTTGTTCCTTTTGACTTTGGCAAAACCGGTTGAATCGTGTAAACATACACTTTCATAAATGATGGGTACGATTACTTTTCCGGTTTGATTGATAAATCCAAAACTGACAACCTTAGATTCGGTTATACGGACTATTGCAAGGCCATTGTCTGCAAAGGAATAGATTTCATCATAAACAGCCTTCTGAGATTTAGATTTTTCAGGGTTGGAAAATGTCATTTGAATAGATTTTAGGATTTAAACCAAAGATCAATGATGAGAAGGACAGCAAGTGACGTTTGTATAAAAAATATTTGTTCCTAATTATTAACACCACGACGTATGCTGTCGTAGTAAACTGTTAGCTTTGATTCAAAATTAAATCGCTATGACTAAACGGGAATCGGTTTTACGGTACATCCACATCATGAACAGGCTCAGGACAGGCCCGGCAAGCTTTGAGCAGATCGATACTTATCTGTCACGGCAGTCGGAGCTGCAGGGAGGTAATTTTAATATGTCGAAGCGTCAGTTTCAGAGGGATTTAAAGGATATTGAATCCATGTTTGAGGTGGAGGTCAACTATGATTTTAAGCTGAAGGTTTATGCCATCAATGAAGATGAGAATTCTGAAATGAGTAAACGAAGGATGGAGGCCCTGGATACGTTTAATGCCCTTAAGATTGGTGAATCGAGTTACCGGTCTATTCATTTCGAAAAACGGAAACCGCAAGGCACTGAGAACTTTTACGGTTTACTACATGCCATCAAAAACCAGGTGCAGATATCATTTACATACCAGAAATACTGGGAGGATACGATTACGCATCGAACTGTGGAGCCTTATGCTTTGAAAGAGTTCAGAAATCGCTGGTATTTATTGGCCAATGACCTGAAAGATCAGCAAGTGAAAAGTTTTGCGTTCGACCGTCTGACCGAACTTGAAATGACTAAAAAGAGGTTTAAACCTTCAGCAAGCTTTGATGTAAATGAACATTACAAATACTGTTTTGGGATCATCAGTCCTACTGATCATGAACTCAAAGAGGTTGTTCTAAGTTTTGATGCGACACAGGGTAAGTACATCAAGTCGCTGCCATTGCATGAAACTCAGGAAATACTGGTTGATAATCAGGATGAGGTTCGTATCAGACTGAAGGTATACCTTACACTTGATTTTATCATGGAGATACTGTCACATGGCGAAAATGTGAAAGTAATTCAGCCGGGAAGTTTAATAAAAGATTTGAAGAATTCGTACCAAAAAGCCTTAATGCAATACTAAGATGGAAACTTTAGATGATGTTATAGTGGCATTGAATGATTCACTTAATGCCGATCAGTTTGATTCTGAACTATTCGGAAATTTAATGACCACATTGAATGAACTTACTAATTCCAGAATCGGGCTGAATAATGAATCGCCGGAGAATTTAAACCATTCATTCCATTCCAGAATATTATTCTTTGATTTTGAATTCTACAACGAAGAAAGGCTATTGCGGATGCAGTCAAACAAAATTAAGGCTATTGAATCAGCAAATTTTGAATTGGCTGCCAATATGCGCCAATTGGAAAAAGATTGTCAGAAATACATTTTCTTTAAGAAGCAATGTGGTTTCGAAAAATCAATATTTGTGGTATTACAGGGCTTTTTAATCTATGCCTATTTTGGAACTGCAAAGAATGATCAGTTGATTAAAGAATATTTGGATCTAAAGAAGGGGTTTGGCAATCTGAAGATAGGTTATCTTTTGAAATGTTTAAAAAATGATAGTGAATGAGTTTGGGGTGAATGGTTTGGGTGTTGACGTTTTTAGGGGGTGCTGAAACAAGTTCAGCATGACGATCTTCGCATCGACCGTCCCGATTAGCCCGTCATGCTGAACTTGTTTCAGCACCCCATGCTAATAACAGTTTTGCTTAGAAATGAAGTAAAACAGAAAATGCAAATACCTCTGTCGAAGTATTTGCATTTCAGTATGATAGGTGAAAATAATTTTATTCCAGGTAGGTGTATCCGTACAGGCCTGAGCGGTAGTTGGACAAGAATTCTTTTCCTTCTTCAGCGGAAATGATTTCGGATTTTACTGACGAAGTCACCCAGGTTTCAACCTTGCGAACCAGCTTTTTGGCATTGTATTGCACGTAATCGAGCACTTCAGCTACTGTTTCGCCATCAATAATCTGATCGATGCTATAGCCCTTGTCGTCCACGGAAATATGAACGGCATTGGTGTCGCCAAACAGGTTGTGCAAGTCGCCTAATATTTCCTGGTAAGCTCCAACCAGGAATACCCCGAAGTAATAATGTTCCTTTGTTTTAAGTGCATGTACTGGCAAGTAATACGAGAAATTACGAGTCGAGATGAAGTTGTCAATTTTTCCATCCGAGTCACAGGTAATGTCCTGTATGGTTGCTGATCGTTCGGGCTTTTCATCCAGACGCTGAATCGGGATGATAGGGAATATCTGATCAATGGCCCAGGAATCAGGCAATGACTGAAACAATGAAAAGTTACAGAAATATTTGTCCGACAACATTTTAGGCAAATACAAAAGTTCTTCAGGAATATGTTTCAATTCACTGGTCATCTGGTGGATTTCCTTTGTAATTGACCAGAATAGTCTTTCAATCTGGGCGCGTGTTTTCAGATCGAGCAATCCAAGACTGAAACGATCGAGCGCTTCCTCTCGGATGAGTTGTGAATCATGCCAGGTTTCCAGCATCTTCGACTGATTGAGCTGTTCCCAAAGAGAGAACAATTCGCGAACCAGTTCATGATCGTCTTCCCTTGGTTCTTCTTCTTCGCTCATGGTTGGCACACTGGCGGTTTCAAGTACTTCAAAGATCAGAACCGAATGGTGAGCAGTCAGTGAACGACCCGATTCGGTAATGATGTTTGGATGAGGAATGTGATTTCTGTCGCTGGCATCAACCATGGTGAAAATAGCATCATTCACATATTCCTGAATGCTGTAGTTCACGCTGCTTTCGCTGCTGGAAGAACGAGTACCGTCGTAATCGACACCGAGACCACCACCGATATCCACAAACTCTACCTTAAATCCTTTCAGATGAAGCTGTACGTAAAACTGTGATGCTTCGCGCATGGCCAGTTTGATGCGTCGTATCTTGGTGACCTGACTGCCGATATGGAAATGAACCAGCTTCAGGCAATCCTGCATTTTGTTTTTATCCAGATAATCAAGTGCTTCAAGTAGTTCACTTGAAGTTAAACCGAACTTGCTTGCATCACCTCCGGAGTCTTCCCATTTGCCGCTTCCAGAGCTGGAAAGCTTGATTCGAATACCGAGGTTTGGCTTTATTTTCAAACGATGCGCAATCTTGATGATCAGTTTCAGCTCATTGAGTTTCTCCACGACCAGGTAGATGCGCCTTCCCATCTTCTGAGCCAGAAGCGCCAGTTCGATGTAATCTTCATCTTTATATCCGTTGCAGATTATCAAAGAGTCATTATCGGTATTTATGGCAATAACGGCATGTAATTCGGGTTTTGAGCCAGCTTCGAGTCCAATGTTGAATTTCTTGCCATGTCCGACAATTTCTTCAACCACAGGGCGCATTTGATTTACCTTGATCGGGTAAACAATAAAGTTTTGGGCCTTGTAGTCATATTCTTCGGCAGCAACTTTAAAGCAACTGGCCATTTTTTCAATACGGTTATCCAGAATGTCAGGAAAACGAAGCAGCATAGGTGCTGAAACGTCCCGAAGCTGAAGTTCTTCAACCAATTCGTGCAGATCGACCTGTATTCCGTCTTTCTTTGGAGTAACGGTTACATGACCTTTGTCGTTGATGGAAAAAAAGTTGATCCCCCATCCGTTGATGTTGTAGAGTTCAGCTGAATCTTCAATGCGCCATTTTCTCATTAAGGAAAAGTTAATTGTTTGTTTATACTTGCATTTGGTGCCTGAAAAAGGATATTTCATTCATTTCAGAATGATGAAATCCATGCTTTCGAATTGGATCAGAACCTTCAATGTCAGATTCAATGATTTCTGAAATAAAACAGGTACAGTAAATCATGCTGTAAGCCTTGCCAGTTCTATTTGAGCCAAGTTTTTTCAGACGTGGTAAATGTAATAAAATAATGAAAAGTATTCCTTATTTTTTGGGGTCATGACATAGATGCCAGAATTGATTAATCCTGCCTGTAATTCCTTTTTCCATTTTCCTCTTTTCTATGTCTTTAAAACATCTGCATGCTGTGCAGTCGTTTGTATCGACCGTCCAGGGCAATCAATTCGTCATGGGTGCCTCGTTCAACGATTTCGCCCTCATGAAAAACACAGATCAGGTCTGCATTTCGGACGGTTGAAAGTCGATGGGCAATGACTATGGATGTACGGTTTTTCATCAGATTTTCGAGTGCATCCTGAACCAGGCGTTCCGATTCGGTATCCAAGGCAGAGGTGGCTTCATCCAGAATCAGGATAGGTGGGTTTTTCAGGATCGCACGGGCAATGCTCAATCTCTGACGCTGTCCGCCAGAAAGCTTGCTTCCGCGGTCGCCAATGATGGTGTCATATCCGTGTTCGGTTTCAATAATGAAGTTATGGGCATTAGCCACTTTTGCAGCTGCAATTACCTCGGGCATAGCGGTATGTTCAACCCCAAAAGCGATGTTGTTATAGATTGAATCGTTAAACAATATGGCTTCCTGATTCACATTTCCCATCAGGTCGCGTAAATCGTGTAGTTTAATATCGCGAATATCAATACCGTCAATGAGGATATGTCCTCCGTTGAGATCATAAAAGCGTGGCAGCAAGTCAACAAAAGTTGTTTTTCCACTCCCGGATTGTCCGACCAATGCAATGGTCTTTCCTTTTGGAATAATCAGCGAAACATTATTCAATACAACTTTCTCTTCATAGGCGAATGAGATATTCCGGTATTCAATGATATCTTTCAGTGTGCTGACTGATTGTGCATTTGGTGATTCAGGAATAGTGACATCGGCCTTCAGGATTTTATCGATCCGGTCCATGGAAGCCAATCCTTTCTGAATGGAATAAAGAGCGGTTGAGAATGCTTTTGCCGGATTAATGATCTGATAGAAAATGCCAAGGTAGATTAAAAACGCAGGCCCTGAGAGCTCGCTGTTTTTACTTAAGATCAGGGTGCCACCGTACCATACCACAATGATAATTACTACTGTTCCCAATAGTTCACTTAAAGGGGATGCCAGTTCACGACGGCGCATCAGGCGGTTCATGATGTGACGGTAATCGTGAAGTTCTGAATTGAATCGTGCATTCATCTTCATTTCGGCATTGAAAGCTTTGATGATGCGGAGTCCTCCAAGGGTTTCTTCTACAACTGTAAGGATTTCACCCATTTTGTCCTGCCCTTGACGTGAGACTTTTTTCAATGATTTGCCCACACGACCTATGATAAAACCTGCTATTGGAAGAACCAGGAATATGAAAAGAGTCATATGGGGACTCATAATCAGCATTGAAACAAGTAGAACAACGATGATGATGGGGTTTTTCAGGAACATATCCAGCGATGACATGATGGAGTTCTCCACTTCGGTTACGTCGCCTGTAATGCGTGAAATGATATCACCCTTTCGTTCTTCGGAGAAAAACGGCAGAGCCAGTTTTAGTATTTTGCTGAAGATTTGTTCACGGATATCCTTCACCACACCATTGCGAATATAAACAGCTTCATATGCACCCAGGTAATAAAATCCAACCTTCAGCACGGTGGCCAAAATGACAATAAGGCCAACAAATAAAAGAGTCAGACCGACACCATGAGCATCTTTAAATAAGGTAACATAGTAATATAAATTGTGGTATAGGGATTCTTTGGTCATTTCCCAGGGTACCAGATTGTAAATGTCCTTGCCTGTGCTGAACATGATTTCCAGAATCGGGAACATCAAAGCCATGGAAATTACGGTGAATACAGCTGAAAGCAGGTTAAACAGGAAATTAAGAAATAACTGCTTTTTGTAGGGCGGTATAAATCGCTTTAAAATTATAAAAAATTCCTTCATTGAATGGAGTAATGATCAGTAGATATGACTGGTATTAAAACGTTAACTGTAAGTTATTTATTGTTTATTATTAATAAATTCCGGTGTAATTCTGCGGAGTAATCATTTTCAATTCAGCTTTCAATATTTCCGTAATATCAAGCGAATCAATAAATTCATGAATTACTTTCTGATCAATCTTCCGGTTGACGCGTGTCAGGTTTCGCAAAGCTTCATAGGGATTAGGGTACCCTTCGCGTCGCAGAATGGTTTGTATGGCTTCGGCAACTACAGGCCAGTTCTTCTCCAGATCAGCATTTATGGCCTCAGGGTTGAGAAGAAGCTTATTTAATCCCTTCATGGTTGAGTTGATTGAAATCAGGGTGTGTGCAAACGGAACACCAATATTTCGCAATACTGTTGAATCCGTCAGGTCACGTTGTAGTCGTGATACGGGAAGTTTTGCCGATAAGTGTTCAAAAAGGGCATTAGCCAGACCGATATTTCCTTCCGAATTCTCAAAATCAATAGGATTAACCTTATGCGGCATAGCCGATGAGCCTACTTCTCCTTTTTTGATTTTTTGCTTGAAGTATTCCATAGAAACATAGGTCCACATATCACGGTTTAAATCAATGATTACCGTATTAATCCGTTTCAGGGCATCAAAAATGGCTGCATGATTGTCGTAATTGGCAATTTGAGTTGTAAATTGTGCCCGGTCAAGTCCCAGGTATTTCTTTAGAAAATGATTACCAAAAGCTTTCCAGCTGATTTCAGGATAGGCAATGTGGTGGGCATTAAAATTACCGGTTGCACCTCCAAATTTGGCATCGCACGAGATGTCTTTCAATTGGTCCAGCTGAGTCTTAATTCGCTCTGCGAAGACACGTATTTCCTTACCCAGGTTGGTTGGCGAGGCGGGCTGTCCATGTGTACGGGCCAGCATCGGGATGTCTTTCCATTCGGTAGCCAACTCCTCCAGTTTATCCACCAAATCATTGATCGCAGGGTAATATTCATTGTCCAGCGCATCCTGAATGGATTTAGGAACTGCGGTATTGTTGATGTCCTGTGAAGTCAGACCGAAATGGATGAACTCTTTATGAGCCTGAAGATTCAGTTTATCGAACTCTTCTTTTAGAAAATATTCAACAGCTTTCACATCATGGTTGGTTACCTTTTCAATGTCCTTAATGCGTTGGGCATCTTCAAGAGAGAAGTTAGCAACGATCTGTCGTAAAGCACCAAACAGGTTCTTGTCGAACGATGCCAGTTGCGGTAAAGGCAGCTCGCATAAGGCGATAAAGTATTCAACTTCAACCAATACCCTGTATTTGATCAGTGCATATTCAGAGAAGTAAAGCTGAAGATTTTCGACTTTCGAACGATAACGGCCATCGATAGGTGAAATGGCTGTGAGTAAATTTAATTCCATGAGTTGATTTTTTCGAGCCGTAAAGGTAGGAAATTTTAGAAGTGTTTTTATCAATGAGGAAGTGACGATTTGTATTTGCAATATAAGTTTAAATCGGCTTTATGATTGTTTAATTAAGTAAATTTGAACAAACAAAAACTGATCAATTATGCAGTATTTTCGTTTGTTGCTGATTCTTAGTGTATTATTTCTTATTAGTTGTTCAAAATCCAATAGTCAAATGATTGATAAAACCACAGTCAAAGCACTCGATCTGAACCGTTACCTGGGAACATGGTATGAAATTGCCCGTTTCCCTCATTCGTTCGAGAAAAACCTTGTAGGTGTAACTGCAACCTACAGCCTTCGTGAGGATGGTAAAATTGAAGTTCTGAACCAGGGATATAAAAACACACTGAATGGTGAGCGGTCAAAGGCTGTTGGTAAAGCTAAAATCCCCGATAAACTTGAGCCTGGTAAGCTAAAGGTTTCCTTTTTCTGGATATTTTATGCCGATTATTTTGTGCTTGAACTGGATGAGAATTACCAATATGCAATGATTGGCAGTTCTTCGGATAAGTACTTCTGGATTCTAAGCCGTTCTCCGCAAATGGAACCTGCTGTTTACGAAATGCTGCTGGAGAAGGCACGGAAAAGGGGATATAATCTGGATAAGCTGTATAAAGTCCCTCAGCAATAAATTCAGCTTATAGTATGAAATCAGGAATTCAAAGTTGTGGCTGCACAATTTAATTTGGAAGAGGAAAAAGCATTCTCAAACCTTCAGCGGTCATTGTTGGATGAGTATGGAATGACCAGTCATCTTTGCCAGCTTATAAACTATTTCGTTCATGCGATTTATTTTATTTATTTAGCAAGGATTTTAAGTGCAATATCATCCTGAAATTCAGGACATACAATGGTTACCAATCCAATCTTTGATTTAAAATGGCATGATCCTTCCCCATTTCCGCTAAGAACATTAATCCATTCAGCAGTATATTCACCATCAGGCATCTGAAGTGTGAATTCAGTTGACTTTCCTTTTTCGAGATAGATGGCATATTGTTTCCCTGGTTCAGTAAAAACCTGGAAGGACGATAGATTTCCTTTTGTTATCTTCAAAATTGAATTGTCAGGTTTCATCCTGATGAAATTGAATCCTTCAATAAACTTCTTCAGAATCTGTAGTTGGTTTCTATAATTGGTGCCGCCCCAGCCTGGAGTTCCGTCATCAATAGGAGAAGTCCCGTTTTCTGATCCAACGGTAAATGAATAATCCAGATTGTCATAAATTGCACCTCCTGCCAGGATAAATTTCCAGGCCTGAGAGCGGTAATTAAAATCAAGATGAGGCATAAATCCTGTTTCATCCAAACCAATGACTTTATTCAGTGGTATATTTTGTGAAGCAGCTTCAGGATAAGCGTAATGAAAGTTGAAAATTGAAATATTCGTATCCTGATTCTTAATTTTGTTTCTGAAATTGCTGATATTCTGAGCGATCAAATGTTTATTGGGGAGTTGCAGTTCTTCATTGGTGATAATATTGGATATTTTATTCTGCCATTCGATGGATTTGGCATTGGCAATTTCAACCAATTTTTGCCAGGCATATGGGTATTTGAGGGAATCACGATTAGTTATGTTTTCAATGAACTGGGGGTTATCGGACCAGGGTTCATTCTGAATCTCAAAAAAGACATTCCCAAAAGTATTGAGTTCATGTACGATCTTCCGTACGTATTTTTCCTGAATATCCATCAGTTGATGATTATTCAGGGTATTTACCTCTTTAAACGATATGGAATCAACCTGTTGAATGTTGTTTTTTGCATTAAACGGACTATTTGACCATTGGTGATTGATATAATAGGATGTAAAAAGGGTTATCTCAACAACAATTCCTTTTTCAGAAGCAGCAGAAACGAAAGCCTTCAACCGTTTGAAAAAGTCATCGTTCCATTTCTCCAGGTTATATTTCTTCGTGTTAATATCTTTTAGCCATGGAGTAAGCCAGTTATCAGGTTTAGGATTCATGGTATTATTACTAATCCCAAAATTATTCCCTCCTGTTTCAGAATAGGGTCCTATAAAAATACGGGTGTAATTGAATCCTTCCTCTTTAAGCGTCTTGAGATACTTTTCATAGTTAAAGGCTGTATTCATCACCGCACCATAATGTTCTCCCGATGTAAGCAGAACGGTTGGCTTGCCTTTGTAAAAAAAGTAATTCGGGTTTTCAGTATCCAGTTTTAATACATCCTGAACAACATTAACATTTGTTTTACAGCCCAGGCAGAGAACTAAAAACATTGCCAATAGCAGGTTGATTGGTCTTTTCATCAGGTTCAGTTTTAGGTAGAGCTTATTTACTCAACACGTTCCAGAAGTCATTTGCTAAAGCCTTTTCATCAATCTTTATATATGCATTGATTTTGCGTTGTTTATTTTCAGGAGGTGTATTTACTTGCTTGATCCATGCCATAGTGGGGTTTAAGTATGATTCAATCAGCGCAAGATCCCACATCACCCGGGTTTCATCCTGTGGATTTTGTTCCTGCCAGCGGTCTTTCAGAATCTTTTCTGCTTCCTTCGATTCATCCAACTTGCTGTAAGTTTCTTCCCGTTTAAACTGAAGTGGTTTTGCTGCTTCCAGACACATCATCGTCAGATCAAATCCTTCAAGGTTCAGCAGATAGTCAAATGCATTCAGGTCGTTCCTGATGTTGAATTCGTTCTTATTCCAGACTTTTGTTTGTGGATTATACTGTGCCCCAAGTGAAAAACATCGGATTCTGGATTTGATTTCAGGGGCAAGTATCAATGCTGACGCAATGTTGGTCATGGCTCCAATGGTAAGAATATCAAGAATTTCATCTGCGGGGAGGTTTTTTACTGCCGAAATAATTGCCCTCGCAGCTTCTGAATCACGTGGATCTTCCTGTCCCCAGGCCCTTCCAATCTGGCGATCGGCCCCAATGGGATGCAGAATATTCATCCGGTTTAATGCTTTCAGAATTTGCACATTGAGGCGCTGGCTTTCGGCAACCGTGTTAAGGCCTTTGGTAACGTATGCATTCCATTTTTCGAAAACCAGCAAATCAGGATTGTTGAAATGTGCCGAACTTAAACCAACCAGATCAACCGAAGGTTCTTTTACCATTCGCACAATGGCGTACAGGTCGTCCATTTCGTTGCCGGTATCGGCATCCAGCCAAACCTTCTGCTTCTGGGCATATGCATTTGATTGCAAACTGATAAAAGCGATAAGAACAATGAAATATTTCATAACTAATCTGTTAATAACTGGTTTAAAATATCTGAAATACAGTTTACAGATATAAAGGCATCATTTTCTGCTGATTCGTGATGCTCTTCATGTTGCCAGGTCACTTCAAAAGGAATATGAATGGCTTTAGCACCAATATTTGTAACAGGCAAGATATCGGATTTCACCGAATTGCCAACCATCAGAAACTCTTCAGGTCTGATGTCCAAATGAGCAAGAAGCTTTTTGTAGTTGTTTTCATGCTTGTCGCTCATGATTTCGATGTGATGAAAATAACCGATCAATCCTGAATCTCGCAGTTTCCGCTCCTGATCAAGCAAATCACCTTTGGTGACAAGAATTAACTTGTAGTGTTCCTGAAGGATTTGCAGTACATTTTCAACACCTTCCAACAGTTCAATAGGCATCGCCAACAGCTTTTTTCCGATGTCGAGAATCTGACTTATTTCTTCGGAAGTAATCTTATTTTCAGTAACCCGGAGAGCCGTTTCGATCGTAGCCAGAATAAATCCTTTGGCGCCGTAGCCGTATATCTCCAGATTCTGCATTTCTGTCTTGAAAAGCTCTTCGGAAGTTACTTTTTCAGGCAAATATATCTTCATGATCTGACAGAATTCCTTCTCAACATCCTGATAAAAAGGTTCATTGATCCAAAGCGTGTCATCGGCATCAAACCCAATGACTTTAATTGTGTCTTTCATCAATGGAGTACTTATATATTTTGATGACGAATTTAGTCAATTCTATTGTTTATACCGCTTGAAAATGCTACTACATAAATCACATTTAACATTTTGCGACTTTTTCTTTACATGGAACATGCCTGTATTTTTATTTATCCCGAATTTTTCATCTTTAATCCTCGAATGAATTCCCGCGAAAGTCAGGCGATAAGGTTCAGCTTTGAATCTGTTGACTGTGGATACCAACTTTTTCTCCATTCAGACTTTCTTCTTGAAAGCAATGAACCGGCTTTCTATCTTTACGGAAAGTATCCAAAAAGGGATTGTGCCGTATCCGAGCTTTATAATCTTATTTGCAATTGATTGCTATCTGTCTTAAAATATGCAAAAATAGACAGATAGAAGCCAGATGATAAAAGGAAATCCCTATCCGATCCCCTTTCGTTCCCCTCCGGGTCCTTCCTCAAACCCAACCTGGATTAGAGCGACTTTCTACAGGTCAGTCTATTTAATGGCCGGCTATTTCGTAAACAAGCATTTTGAAGGAGAATTCTGAATTTAAACGATTGGAGATAAAATGACAGATTAATTCTGTTTTACGGAAAACAGGGCTTTGTTTATTCATGAATACTTATTAATTTTGACAAAATGTGTCAAAAGAGAAGAAATTAAAATGGACAATCTGAGAGAAACATTACGTAAGCTTCGTGAAGAAAAGCAACTTCCCTTGAGGATAGTCGCTTCATTCCTCGGGATCGATCAGGCTATCCTCAGTAAAATGGAACGTGGACAGCGAAAAATCAGCCGTGATCAGGTGATAAGGCTAGCACATTATTTTCAGGTGAATGAAGAAACCTTGCTGATATCCTGGTTGTCGGATAAACTCGTTTATGAGTTGGGAGATGAGGAATTGTCGTTAAAAGCGCTGCAACTGGCAGAAGAGCATGTAACATACATGGCATTCAAAAAAGTTGACCGATATGAAATCAGAAAGCAATTAATTGCTGGTATCGGGAAATTCGATAAGATAAGAAAAGCATGGATCTATGGTTCTTTTTCGAGGCAAGATGACGGACCTAGAAGTGATATTGATATTGCAATTGAAACGAGCGACGAATTTAGTTATTTCGATCTGGCTGAAGTTCAATATCAATTGGAAAAACTGGTAAATCGTAAAGTTGATATGGGCTTCATGGACACATTTAAACCCTATATTCTGGAACATGTGCAACCTGATTTAAAACTGATCTATGAAAAAGGATGATCAAGTTGAAAGTTTTAATCGGTTACAGCATATTTTGCAGGCGCTTGCCGAAATTCAAAAATACGTTCAGGCTGAATCGCTTACTTCATTTTGTCAGTCCGATTTAATCCACAATGCTGTTCTATATCAATTCTCGGTAATAGGTGAAGCAATCAATCATATTGAAAATGAGAAACTTGATAAGTATGATTATCCCTGGTACAAAGTGAGGTCTTTTCGGAACATGATAGCCCATGAATATTTTAACATCAAGCTGATTGCTGTTTGGGCTATTATACAAAATGATCTTCCTGAATTGAATAAAGTAGTAGAACAAATATTAGTCAACGAATTTTAATAACACAATGACGATTCATTGTCTTAATTTTCAAGTCTTATAGAGACTACATTACAAATTACTTGATTGCCACCATAAAATAGAGAATCACCAATACGGTAACGACTGAGGTTGAAATAAAAGCTGCTTCGGCCCCAAACATGAACCAGATGACACCGGCAAGAGAACTGGCAACCATTGCTGCCAGACTTTGAAAACCTGCAAATGAACCGATTGCTGTTGCCGTATCTTTTGGGTCGGTAATGTTGCTTATCCAGGCTTTGGCGATTCCTTCGGTAGCAGCGGCATACAATCCGTATAGGAAGAAAAGGGCTAAATAGACATAAAGACTGGAGGTGAGTGCCATTCCTAAATAGACTGCTGCAAACAAAACTAATCCTCCTGTAAATACAGTCTTCAGACTAATCCGATCAGCAAGTGCTCCCAATGGAAATGAAGAAAGTGCATAAACAAGGTTATAAAAAATATACAGGCCGATAACACTGGTATCATTCATTCCTGATTGTTTAACTTTCAGTAAAAGCAACATATCCGAACTGTTGAACAGTGCAAAGACCAGTAATCCGAAAACGACCTTTCGGTATATTGGAGGACTCACTTTCCAGTATTTCAGGAATGAAAAGAATGGTGTGGAAACTTTTGTATCAGGTTGTTTCTTCTTTTTGTCTTTCAGCAACAAAGTAGTCAGGACAGCTAAGACGCCTGGAAGGAAAGCAATCAGGAACAAGGTCCTGTAATCGTTTGGACGAAAATAGAGATATACCAGTGTTGCCAGAGGACCTAAAACAGCTCCAAGTGTGTCCATTGAACGATGAAATCCGAATACTGTGCCTTTGGTCTGTGGGGTGGCTTCATCCGACAGCATGGCATCACGTGCTCCGATGCGTAAACCTTTCCCAAAGCGATCCATGGTCCTGACAAAAAATATCCAAACCGGCCAAATAAACAGGATCATTAATGGTTTGGATAGCGCACTCAGGGAATAGCCTAATTGTATGAATGGAGCCCGTTTGCCCGAGTTATCAGATAGTTTCCCAAAATAACCTTTGCACAATCCGGCGGTGGCTTCTGCAACTCCTTCGAGAATACCGATTAAAAGAACAGAGAACCCGATACTTTGAAGAAAAACAGGCATTATCGGATACAGCATTTCGCTGGCTGTATCGGTAAATAAACTGATCAATGAGAGAATCCAAACAGTACGCGTGATGGTTTTCATTGAATTCTATTATTAAGTGTTGTTAGAATGCCTCTATTCTATCACTTTTTTCTTTTTTTTATGCAGCCACTGCTGACCCTTATAGCATAAATAAGCAGAACCAGCCCCGGTAACGGCACCCATCAGCACATCACTCGGATAATGAACACCTAAATCCATACGGGAATACCCGACAGCTCCGGCCCAGACATATGCAGGAACAATAATATACCATTTGGGATAAGCCAAAGTAACCGATGTCGCCAGTGAAAATGCATCGGATGTGTGACCTGATGGAAAAGAATAACCTCCTCCGCTGGTTTCTTTCTGAATATAGGGATATTGAAGTGGATCTGGATAAGTAATAAAAGGCCTTGTCCGTTTAATGGTGTTTTTTAAGATTGTAGTGATAACAGTAGAAGTGATCACCGTTGCCCCTATGTATAAGGCTTTATCTTTCATGTCTTTATCTTTTTTTATAATGCCAATACCATATAGAATAACCGGTGTTCCAAAGGCAAATGGGGAAGCTGTAGCGCTTATGGTCTTGAAAGTCCCATCAAGATGAGTATTACGGTTATGGTTTATTGTACTTAATAGTCTAACATCAAGATTCTGTGAATAGCCTGAAATGACAGGAAAAAAGAATAGCAGGAAAAGTAATTTCTTCATGTTGTGCTTTTGTTATAGAATTGAGGTGTAAAGATTAAATAAATATGATGAGTCTGCAAATGGAAATGAATACAATAAGCTTATAGGAAAAACTTGCCTTAAAAGGATCTAATAACGTGTTTCAATACCTGTTTGTTGTAATTTGGTGCTAATTTTGTCGCTTTATCAATGAATAGAATCTTTACAACATTTTCTTAACTTCAATATGCATTTCCAATTTATATTCATAGCCCTGATCGGATTGATCTTCAATGTACAGTCCCTTGTGGCCAATCAACATCAAAAGAAGATTGAACAGGAAAGTATATTCATACAGCGCGTCTCAATCAATGAAGGCTGGAGCTTCTACAAATATGACTCAAGTATGAAGGCTGATAACCTGATTTACGATGTACGGCCTGAGGTGACCGATAATACTGACAATAAGGTAGCCGATTCAAAACCCACCGAGGCAGTTAAGGTTGAAACTACTCAGGAAGTGCTTAAACCCTGGATTTTGCCTTCAGGGAACAACTTCATAAAAGACCCATCAAAACGGCATATTCGTCCAGAAGGGGACCCGGGGACTCATTTCCCCTTTGTTCAGGGTAATTTCGACGATAGCTCATGGGAGAAGGTGAATCTACCTCATGACTGGGCAATCAAAGGTCCTTTCCAAAAAGGTGAAAACACTGAAGTTGGAGGTGGTATGGGACGACTGCCCAGTAATGGAGTCGCGTGGTACAGGAAGAAACTGGATATTCCTGCATCTGATGCAGGCAAGTCAGTTTTTCTTGATGTTGATGGAGCAATGTCTTATGCCATGGTCTGGCTGAACGGTCGCCTGGTAGGAGGCTGGCCTTATGGCTATAACTCATGGAGGTTGGATCTTACACCTTATCTGGTGCCGGGAGGTGAGAATCAACTGGCAATCCGGTTGGACAATCCAAACAATTCAGCACGCTGGTATCCCGGTGGAGGAATCTACCGCAATGTGTGGCTTGTCAAGACCAATCCAGTCCATGTGGCACTGTATGGTACCTGCATTACTTCAAAAGATATTTCCAAGGCTTCAGCAACAATTGACCTGGCAGTTAGCATTGATAATAATTCAACTAATGATGCCTCGATTGAAATAATCACCCGTATTTATGCGTTGGACGCAAAATCTAAACCAACAGGTGATGCGGTTGCCACTTTCGCAAGCTTGAATTCAAAAGTACTTGCGGGGCAAAGTAGCATTGTTAAAGGTTCAGTTATCCTTAAGAATCCTAAACTCTGGGGACCACCTCCATCACAACAGCCCAACCTTTACCTTGCGCTAACAATGTTGTCGAAGAATGGTAAACCATTAGACACTTATGAAACTCGATTCGGAATCCGTTCACTGGAATTTGATCCTGACAAAGGGATCTTCGTCAACGGGGAACACATTCAAATAAAGGGAGTCAACCAACACCATGATCTGGGTGCACTCGGAGCAGCATTCAATACCCGTGCAGCCGAACGTCAGTTGGAGATTTTACATGAGATGGGCTGTAATGCCATACGCATGTCACACAATCCACCTGCACCTGAGTTGCTTGAGTTAACCGACCGAATGGGCTTTCTGGTGATTGATGAGATATTTGATTCATGGGAGCGGAAGAAAACACCACACGATTTTCATCTGATCTTTCCTGACTGGCAGGAGCCTGACACCAGGGCCTTTGTCCGAAGAGATCGAAACTGTCCATCAGTGATAATGTGGAGCTTTGGCAACGAGGTGGGCGAACAATATACTAACGAAGAAGGCGCTTCAGTTGGTAAAAAGCTATATGACATGATCAGGGAAGAGGATCCGACTCGACCAACAACCTGTGCCATGAACTATGCAAAACCAGATATGGCATTACCAAAAGTTCCCGATGTCATTGGATTGAATTATCAGGGAGAAGGGATTCGCCAAACCCCTGAATTTGAAGGGACCGATCGTATCCGTACGACTCCGCAATACGATGCTTTCCATGCCAAATTTCCTCATAAAATGATCCTAAGCACAGAAACAGCTTCTGCATTCAGTAGCCGTGGTGTCTTTCTGTTCCCTGTTACGAAAGAAATCAGTGCCCCTGTAAGGGATGGCAGGGGTGGAGATTCAAAGATTTGTCAGGTTAGTTCCTACGAACTATATGCCGTTGACTTTGGCTCGAGTGCCGACAAGGTCTTTGGCTCTCTGGATAGGCATCCATTTGTGGCCGGTGAATTTGTCTGGAACGGATGGGACTACCTTGGTGAGCCTACTCCATATTACTCCTCACGAAGTTCCTATTCAGGCATTATCGACCTTGCCGGATTCAAGAAAGACCGGTTCTACCTTTATCAATCGCACTGGCTTCCTGATTTAGCTATGGCACATATTTTGCCTCATTGGAACTGGCCTGAACGTGTAGGTCAAGTCACCCCGGTACATGTATTTACCTCAGGCGATGAGGCAGAACTGTTCCTCAATGGAAAATCGCTTGGCAGAAAGAAAAAGCAGCCCTATGAGTATCGCCTTCGTTGGGACAGCGTTATCTATGAACCGGGTGTACTGAAGGTAGTAGCCTATAAAAACGGAAAGCAATGGGCAGAGAATATAGTTAAGACTACCGGTAACCCGACGAAGTTGGTTGCATCAGCAGATCGCAAAATGATTAATGCAGACGGGAAAGACCTAAGTTTCATTACTGTTCAGATATCGGATAAGGATGGGCTCATGGTGACGCGCTCGAATAACCTGGTTTCATTCAGCATTGAGGGCCCCGGTGAAATTGTGGCAACAGACAACGGTGACTCTTCAAACCTGGAATCATTTCCTTCGCATGAACGCGAAGCCTTTAATGGGTTGGTACTGGTGATCGTTCGCTCCAGAAATGGCGAAAAGGGAGCAATTACATTGACTGCAAAATCGGACGGATTAAATGAAACAAAAATAGTGCTTCAAAGTAAATAAATATAGAATTTCAGGTTAGTGATTTACAAAAACTAAATAATTCAATGGTGTATTAGACTTATTAACAAATTCTACTATAATATGAAAAACAGAAAATTACTTTTAATATTCTTCTTGTTTGCCAGTTCTGCTTTATTCGGAAAGACTTTGTCTGTATCACCTATTGCTGCCGGAAAACCAATATTCCTCGGTTGTGCGTATAGTTCTGCCCAGGCGCTTAACTTTCAGAATTACTGGAATCAAAGCACTCCTGAAAATGGTGGTAAATGGGGCAGTGTCGAAGGCACCAGAGGGGTGATGAACTGGGCGGATTTGGATGCGACCTATAATCAGGCCCAGAAATATGGCATTCTGTTTAAGGAACACAACCTGATCTGGGGATCACAACAACCTTCCTGGATTGCAAACCTGGATACAGCCTCACAACGAAAGGAGATTGATCAGTGGTTTTCACTGCTTGCTGCCCGCTATAAGAATATTGATTATATCGATGTGGTGAACGAGCCGCTTCATAATGCTCCCAACGGAATGTTACCCTGGGGTGCTACCACCCCAAACGTGGACTATGCTAAAGCACTGGGTGGAGCCGGAAAAACTGGATGGGACTGGATACTCACCTCGTTCCGTATGGCGCGCAAGTATTTCCCCAAATCGAAACTGATCATGAACGAATATAGTGTGATCAACAGTTCACAGACTACCCAGGATTATATTAAAATAATTAAACTCCTTCAGGCAGATAGCTTAATTGACGGCATTGGTGAGCAGGCCCATGCATTCACCACTTATGGAACTGATGCCGCCATACTAAAGGCTAATCTCGATGCACTGGCCACAACCGGACTACCCATATATTTAACCGAAATGGATATCGACGGAGCGACCGACCTTATACAGTTAACTGAAATGAGGAGGGTTTTCCCAGTTTTCTGGAAACATCCGGCAGTAAAAGGAATAACTTTCTGGGGATTCAGGGTTGGCTTATGGCGAAATGATCAGGGTGCCTACCTAATCAATCAAAGTGGTGCTGAACGACCGGCATTAAAGTGGCTGAGAGCCTATGTAAACGACACCATTGTAAACACTCAATCCATTACAGTCGCTGCAAGTGATGGAAGTACCACAATAAGTACAAAAGGTGCGTCACTGCAATTGGTTGCAACAATATTGCCGATTAATACCACTATACCTAATGTGACCTGGAGTGTGACTCCAACCACTTTGGCTTCTATTGATCAGAACGGAAAACTGACTGCTCTGGCTGACGGAAAAGTAACTGTGACTGCAGCTGTCTGGGATGGAACAGGAAAAAAAGGAACAACAGTTATCACCATTTCAGAACAGACCACCGGTATATCTGAAAAATCATTAGCAAATCAGATCTTGGTATATCCAAACCCTGTATTAAACGGAAATTTCACCATTGATGGGATTGAAAGCATCCAACAAATTGAAATGGTAAACCTGTTAGGCAATAAAGTGATGACCTTCAAAAAATTAAACCAGTCATCCTTAACGATTCTGGCGAATGTGCCGAAAGGAATCTATGTACTGAATCTGTTTGACGGCAAACAGTTCTATTATAAGAAAATCATAATCCGGTAAAACAGAGGTAAGACAAGTATACAATCAGTACTATTGGTAAGGGCAGGCAATAGGTATACGGATATTACTTTTCAATTAACAGAAACTGATATATTGGGAATGTTTTTGTTTCCAAATACAAATATACAAAGACTCCGGATTTCTCTCTGACTTTGTGCATTTGATTTTCTGAAATGGTATTAATCTATCCATAAAAAAGCCCGACCTCTTTCGAGACGGGGCTTTTTTATGGATAGATTATTTATTGTATTATGCCTGTGAAATAGCAACTGCAACAGCCACTGTTGCGCCTACCATCGGGTTGTTACCCATTCCGATCAATCCCATCATCTCCACATGGGCTGGAACTGAAGATGAACCGGCAAACTGTGCGTCGGAGTGCATACGGCCCATGGTGTCGGTCATACCATAAGAGGCAGGGCCGGCAGCCATATTGTCTGGGTGCAGGGTACGTCCTGTTCCGCCACCAGAGGCAACTGAGAAATATTTCTTTCCCTGTTCGATGCATTCTTTTTTATAGGTACCGGCAACAGGATGCTGGAAGCGGGTAGGGTTGGTGGAGTTTCCGGTGATGGAAACATCGACACCTTCGCTGTGAAGAATGGCTACACCTTCACGAACATCGTCAGCACCATAGCAGTTTACTTTTGCTTTGTCACCAACAGAATAGGCTGTGCGGGCCACTTCTTTCAATTCGCTTGTATAATAGTCAAACTGGGTTTGGACATAGGTGAATCCGTTGATGCGTGCAATGATTTTGGCAGCATCCTTACCCAATCCGTTCAGGATAACACGTAAGGGCTCTTTGCGAACGCGGTTGGCTGATTTGGCAATACCTATAGCACCTTCAGCGGCGGCAAATGATTCATGACCGGCCAGGAAAGCAAAACATTTGGTTTCTTCGCGAAGCAACATGGCTGCGAGGTTTCCGTGACCAATACCTACTTTGCGGTCATCGGCAACTGATCCGGGAATACAAAAAGCCTGAAGACCTTCGCCTAAAGTAGCTGCAATTTCAGCTGCATTGGTCTGTCCTTTTTTAATGGCGATTGCTGCACCAACTATGTAAGCCCACATGGCGTTTTCGAAGGCAATGGGTTGAATGTCTTTTACAATTTTGTAAACATCAACACCTTTGTCATCACATATTTTTCTGGCTTCTTCCACTGAGGAAATACCATAAGAATTCAACACTGCATTGATCTTGTTGATCCTTCTATCGTAACTTTCAAATAATGGCATAGTTGTATCTCCTATTCTTTACGTGGGTCAATTACTGTTACTGCTTCGTCAATACGGCCATATTTGCCTGAAGCTTTAATCACGGCTTCATTGGCATCCATACCGGTTTTGATCATGTCCATCATACGGCCAAGGCTGATAAACTCATAGCCGATGATTTCATTACCTGCATCCAGACCAATCTTGGTAATATATCCTTCGGCCATTTCGAGGTAACGGGGGCCTTTGGCAACTGTTCCGTACAAAGTACCTGTAACTCCACGCAATCCTTTACCTAAGTCTTCGAGACCTGCACCAATCGGCAGACCACCTTCGGAGAAAGCAGTTTGGGTACGTCCGTATACAATCTGAAGAAATAGTTCGCGCATAGCAGTATTGATTGCATCGCAAACGAGGTCGGTATTCAAGGCTTCGAGGATGGTTTTCCCTGGAAGAATCTCAGCAGCCATTGCAGCCGAATGGGTCATCCCTGTGCAACCAATCGTTTCGACCAAAGCTTCCTGAATAATACCTTCTTTTACATTCAAGGTCAGTTTGCAGGCTCCCTGTTGAGGTGCGCACCAGCCAACACCATGGGTTAAGCCCGAAATGTCTTTTACTTCTTTGGCTTTTACCCAACGTCCTTCTTCGGGTATTGGAGCCGAGCCATGATTTGCTCCCTGAGCGACGCAGATCATGCCTTCCACTTCATGTGTAAAACTCATATAGTCTAATTTTTAATTTGAAATATATTGAGAACTTAATTTAAAAATAGTTTCAGGTTTCAAGTTCAAAGTTCCAGGTAGTTCTTTATTCCTTGTTCCGTTTTCCCTACTACATGCCCCCTGCTCCTGAATGCCTTATAGTCCAAACATCCTTTTTGGGCCTGATTTGTAGAGTAATACATTTACTTTATCCAGTGTAGCCAGACATCCATATTTCATCGATTCAAGTTGCGGACGGATCTTTTCGTAGAAGTTGAGGACTTTACTTTCCTCATCAATCAACTCAATCACAATAGGCAGTTTTTCGCTCACTTCCCAGAATTTATAGGAGTGTATGACCGAACTTGCTCCGTAACCCAATATTCCTTTCAAAACAGTTGCCCCTGCAAGTCCTTCCTTCTTAGCTTGAAGGACAACGAATTCGGACAAAGGTGTTTGGCCGATCCGGTCGGTTGAACTAATGAAGATCCTTAAGATACCAACTTGGGTGTTGTTTTCCATCTTAGAAAAGTTTAAAGGTGAGGCGGCCTGCATAAACGGCCATTAGTCCAAGAAAAAAGCTGAGTGAAGTATAGAATGCGAAACGAATCCATTCTTCCTGACGAAGAAGTAAAAAGGCGTCGTTTGAAAAGGTAGAGAAAGTGGTAAAACCTCCGCATATCCCAACAGTCAGGAACAGACGGATCTCAGGGCTCATAAAATCACCCTTTTCTGAGATTCCATATATGATCCCGATTAACAAACATCCAACAATATTAACGACTAAAGTTCCCCAGGGAAATACAGAAGTCAGATTGACCTGGAAATATCTGGATACTAAGAAACGGGCAACAGTTCCGATAAATCCACCAAATCCGACAATCATTATTGATTTTAACATACGATGAATAGCGTTTGTATTCTGTTTATTCCTGAATCTTTTATCGTCCCGATGGCTATCGGGAACGGCAAAGGTAAAGGTATTTATTTTAATGAAAAGTGTTTTTAATCGGACCTTGTTATTTGGAATTAATTCAAATTAGTAGGACTTGCAATTAAGTACATTTGATTGTTTTAGCTTTGATAGGAAAATAATGTAAGAACTCGTGGATTGTTATGCGAAGATTAAAAATGATGTATTAAAAAATGAAACATCCCATATATTGCATACCTTTAAAATGTACACCTTTGGTCGGAAAATGGAAAGATTAATCCGTAAAAGTTGGCATGAACGGGGCAGTAAATCTCGGATTGCCAAAAAAGAACAGCTATCCATTTTTACCGATGAGATGATATAAACATCCAATTTAAAAATATGAAAAACCTTCCAACTAAATTAGTAATTGTTCTTGTATTGCTTATATATGTTTCAGTAAATCAATTGACTGCGACAAATTATTACGTGAGTGCATTACTTGGTAAAAGTAGTTTCAACGGATTGACAGCCACCACTCCCAAGCTAACTATTCAATCAGTAGTGGGCTTTACACATCCAGGTGATACAGTTCTGGTGATGAATGGGGTTTATAACACCACATCAGGGCCAGTTTTAACTCTAATTCCAGCCAATTCAGGTACTCCGGATAAGTTCATTACATATAAGCCTTATTCAGGTCACAAGCCTAAGATAACAGCTTCGGGTAATGTTTGGAATGCCATTCAGATTAATGCTTCCTACATTATTCTGGACGGCCTGGAATTGGAAGGAAATAATGCCAACATCACTTACGATGCAGCTTATGCTTCGTATCAGGATAATATTAAAGGAGGGACTGACTGGGCGAGGTACGCAAATTTTAATACCAACGGAATTTCAATTGGTGGACCTGCAACAGAATCAAAATTGCCACTTCATGTTATAATCCGCAATTGCAAGGTTCACGATTTTCCTGGTGGTGGAATCAGCTCCATTCAGGCTGATTACACTACCATTGAAAATAACCTTGTGTATAATAATGCCTGGTATATGATGTATGCGGGTAGCGGTATAAGTATTTTAAACCCATATGACAGCGATAATGTAACTACTTATCGGAATATTGTTCGTAATAACATTTGTCATACAAATAAAACAACTGTACCATGGGTGTCAGGTCAAAAGCTCAGTGATGGAAACGGAATAATTATCGATGTGAATGAAACTGCTTATGCAGGTGGTTCAACAGCTGGGCAATTGTTTTACAAGGGTCGCACTTTGGTAGAGAATAACGTAAGTATTAATAACGGAGGCTCAGGTATCCATTCTTATCTTGCCGACCATGTTGATATTGTGAATAATACAGCTTATAACAATGGTACAGTTGTTGGATATCCCGATATTTTTACCAATAATTGTAATGATGTGAATATAATGAACAACATCATCTATTCACGAACAGGTGGAAAATGCAATTCAGCACCAATGCATGCCACCGAGGTCTATGATTATAACATTTATTTTAATGGAACAGTCGCGAAAAAAGGAATACATGATTTGGTAGTCGATCCACAGTTCGTCAAACTGAACCTGAATTTGACTGATGGTGATTTTCATTTGAAAAGTACAAGTCCGGCAATTAATTCAGGAACAAACAGTATTTATTTAAAGAATGATATTGAGGGTCGTATTCGACCAATTGGGTCAGTAGTCGACCGTGGAGCCTATGAATTTGATCCTGCAACTTCTATATCAGACCTTGAGCTTCCAGGCAATTCATTCTATGTTTATCCAAATCCTGCAACTAATTGGATTTCAATTGTTAGTAAGACAGGGTCTGATATTAATAAGTTAGAGCTATTTTCATGTTCTGGTAAGTTGGTTCTATCAAATGAAATAACTAAACAGAAAGAAAATGAATTAGATTTAAGTAAATTTAAAAGCGGAATTTATATACTTAAAATTAGTTGTAATGAAAAATGTGAGTTGATGAAATTAATTAAACTGTAACGCATATTATTGCTAAATAATAAACCTAAACCTGAATCTAATGAAACGCTTACTCAAGAATAGAATTTGTGCCATCATACTGATTGCCATAATAATATTGATACAGTCTTCCTTTATAGGGGCTCAGAATTCAGAAATCAATCAATCCATTGCCAAAAACCGGAAAGGGGAGTTAATTGTAAAGGCAAAACCCGGTGCCACGATAACGATTGAACAGGTAAGTCATGAGTTTTGGTTTGGATGTGCACTTACCGATCAGATGTTTAATGGATCAGCCAAAGAATCAGACGCAAAACAGTATAAGGAAAAGTTCCTTGAGAATTTCAACTCGGCTGTAACTGAGAATGCAGAGAAATGGCTCAATATGGAACGTCAGAAAGGCAAGGTGAACTATTCAACCGTGGATGCCATCCTGAAATGGACTGAAGAGAATCATATCCCATTGCGGGGACATAATCTGTTTTGGGGAATCCCGGAATACGTACAGCCCTGGTTAAAAGAAATGCCTGACGAGGAATTGGAACAGACCCTTAAAAACCGAGCTGAAACAGTTACAGCCCGTTACAAAGGCAGGTTTCATGAATTGGACCTGAATAATGAGATGGTCCATGGAAATTATTATGAAGACCGATTGGGGGCAGGCATTACAAAAAAAATGGCAGAGTGGGCCAAAACAGGGGACACTGATATTAAGCTGTTTTTAAACGATTACGATATACTTACAGGTGTAAAGCTGCCTGAATACATGGCTCAAATCCGTAAGTTCCTGAAACAGGGTATCCCGATTGAAGGCATCGGAGTGCAGGGTCACCTTCATGCCGAAACATTCGACAGGGTTCAATTGAAAAATGCACTTGATTCACTGGCAAAGTTTCATCTACCAATACGAATCACTGAATTCAATATGCCCGGGCAAAGATCTAAATATTACAATAACCAAAATTTGACAATGACGCCTGAAGAACAGGTATTAACCGCAAAAGAGCTGGTGGATTATTATAAAATCTGTTTTGCTCATCCGGCTGTGGAAGGAATCCTGATGTGGGGTTTCTGGGAAGGAGCCAACTGGATAAGGCCATCTTCTTTATACAATAAGGACTGGTCTCCCAGACCTGCAGCAACTGCCTATCACAACCTGATTTTTAAAGAATGGTGGACCAGTGAAAAAGGAAAATCCAATGTCAAGGGAGAATATTCAGTTGCAGCTTTTTTTGGGAAATATAAGGTTACAGTTAACGGAGAAACCAAAAATGTAGATTTAAGCAAGGCTGCAGGGAAAGCAGTTGTTGAATTTCAATAAGGATTCCATCTCTTTTATTTTGCTGATTGAATTGTCTAATTAAAAGTAGCTAATAATGAAAGCCCTGATCTGCATCATGCTTTTAAGTATTTTTCACCATTCAGTGGTTTCTGCCCAATTTGCCAAATGGACAAAGACTGAACTGACATTGCATAATGGGATCGTTCAGCGGGTAATTCAGCTGCCTTCTCCTGATGGTAACTTCCTGACAACATACTATAAGCCAGAGATTGGTGAGTTTAAGTATTTTCTGCCTTCAAATACTGACTTTCAGTTTGAAGTTAATGGAACTACCTATTCAGGAAAAAGTAAATGGCATTTGGTTGAGGTTAAACCAATTACCGATAACCATGAAGGTGACGGTACTGCAGTTACTTTGTTGAGCAGTGACCAGAAAATTGAACTTACCTTAAAGTTTCTGCTATACCCCAACTTGCCTGTGATTCGTAAGAGCCTTGTGGTTAAGAACCTTGGGGATTCTTCGGTGTCGCTGGAATCAGTTGATGTGGAAAAGTTTAACGTCACAGGCTATTTTGCCACCACATTTAGCTGGATTTACAGCGATTACGGACGACGAAAATCGATCGGACCTTATGATGGTAATATGCAGGATGCTTTGGTGATCGTTCATAACATGGACTGGCAATCGGGAATCGTAATTGGCAATGAAGCTTCAGGTGTGATGAAACATACCTCTGTGTTTTGGGATGCTCCTGATATCTGCAGTGGTCTGACCCACAAGGATGCCCGATTTCCTTTCCGCAAATGGATCAAACCCAATGAATCGTTTGAAACACCACAGGTCTTTACCATGGTTTACAACAATCATAAAGACCCCAATGAGATTCTGAATACTGCTCTGCCAGATTTTATCCGTAAACATATGGGTATACGGCTTTCGGAACTGAAGGAAAAGCCAACGTTTGTATACAATACATGGCATCCTTTTGGAAAAGAAATCAATGAAAAGCTTGTGATGGAACTTGCAAAGGCAGCTGCTGATGCAGGTATGAAAGAATTTGTAATTGATGACGGATGGCAGGACAATTACGGTGACTGGGGCATCAATGAAACGAAATTTCCCAATGGACTTAAACCTGTTTTCGATTACATTAAGTCTTTGGGAATGAAACCTGGTTTATGGGTTAGTGTGGGCAGTGCATCATCAGCCAGCAAGGTTTATCACGAACATCCCGAATGGTTTGTGCGTGATAAAAACGGGAATTTCGCCAACCTGCATTTGGAAGATGCCAATGATGAAATCAGGTCAGCTTGTTATTCAACGGGTTGGAAAAACTACATTAAGAATATTTTGCTGAAACTTTCACTGGAATATGGATTGGAGTATCTGAAGCTTGATTTTTCAGTAGTGACCAGTGCTTATGTTTTTGATCATGAAAAATCGGGTTGTTATGCCAGGGACCATCCGGGACACACGGATCACAATGAATCGCTGTATGTAAATTACGAACGTATGTGGGAGCTTTTCGATGAGCTTCATGCAGCCAAGCCAAACCTTTTCATCGACTGTACCTTTGAAGCCATGGGCGGATTACAGCTGATTGACTATGCCATGCTGAAACATGCTGAAGGCAATTGGCTGTCCAATTATCAGGAGCCGGACGAATCAGGTGATCTTCGTATTCGCAACATGGCCTGGTGGAGATCTCCTGCGATGTCGGCCACGGCGCTGGTGATTGGCAATCCTAGAATGGATGATATCGGTTGGGAAAATCACATCAAATCTCTTGCTGGATCGTTGCCAATTATGTTGGGTGATGCAAGGAAACTCAGCCCTGAAGATTTAAAGAAATATCGATCATGGGCCAACTGGCTTCATGCAATGCAGATAAAATATGACATCATGAGCTACAGGCAGGACCTGATGGGTTTTGGCGAACCATGTGAAGGTTCCTGGGATGGATATCAGCGCATTAATTCGGAAACGCATGCAGGAGGAATTGTTGGTATTTTTAATCAAGGTTCTACTGAAGTTGAACGTTATGTGAAAGTTCAACTGCTCTATCCTTCAGCAACCTATCATATATTGAGAGCTCCTGAAGGAATCGAGATAGGGAGAATGACTGGTAAAGAGCTTGCGGAGAAAGGCTTTCAGGTAAAGCTAAATCTGAAATATGATGGCTCATTATTCGAAATCAGTCAAAACAAGTAATTTTATTTTAAACTGAATGACATTTAATTAAACTTTTAGATCATGAGACGAATTGCCAATCAAATCATGCTTTTACTCTGCATTGTTATCCTAGCGATGTCGTGTAAGCCTACAGTTCCAAAAATCTTTATTCCAAAGGATGCAACCTCAAAGGAAAAACTTGCGGCAAGCGAAATACGAAGGTATATTTATCTGCGGACGGGCTTGCTGGCAGAGATATCTGTCATTTCCACAACCGAAATGCCAACATCAGGAAAAGTAATACTTCTTGAACGGAAGGGGCAGGATCAGGTTCCCGGTGACCTTCAACCCGAAGAATACTTTCTGAAATCAAGCCAAAGAGGGGATTTGGATAAACTGATTGTTTCAGGAGGTTCTGATCAAGCTGTTTTATATGCTGCGTATGAGTTTGCCGAACAAATGGGTGTTCGCTTTTACCTGCATGGTGATGTAATTCCTGATGGTAAAATCATGTTCGAGATCCCTGATTTGAATGTCCGCCAAAAACCTTTGTTTTCAATTCGTGGTATTCAGCCTTTTCATGACTTTCCTGAGGGACCGGATTGGTGGAATGCCAATGATTACCGGGCAATTATCAGTCAGTTGCCTAAGATGAAAATGAATTTCTTTGGTTTACATACCTATCCTTACAGGGCAAAATTTGATGGTGGAGGACCAAAAGCAGAACCTTTGGTTTGGATTGGCAAGGAGGGTGATATTAATACTGACGGAACTGTAAAGACAGCTTATCCGGTTATGCATTTTGCAACCAACGACAGCACCTGGGGATACTTCCCGGTGAAGACTTCTGATTTCAGATCGGGAGCTTCTCAGATCTTCGAAACAGATACCTATGGAGCCGATTACATGAAGAATGTTTCGGGATGGCCTCATACTGAAACCGAAAACCTTCAGATCTTCAATGCTTCAGGCAAGATGTTCAACGAAGCATTTTCAATGGCGAAATCGTTGGGTGTGAAAGTCTGTATCGGAACTGAAACTCCGCTTATTGTTCCCAAAGAGGTGAGGGACCGAAACCACATTAAAGCGGAAACGGATGAGCAGATAAAGGAGCTCTATCGAGGAATATTTAGCCGTATTCAGAAAACTTATCCGATTGATTATTACTGGATTTGGACCCCTGAAGGATGGACATGGAAGGGAGCCACCGATGAAGTAGTGGCAAAAACGGAAAAAGATATGCTTCTTGCTTCGGAAGTGCTGAATGAGATGGGCAAACCATTTCAACTGGCAACCTGTGGTTGGGTGTTGGGCCCACCGAAAGACAGGACTGAATTTGATCGTGTTTTGCCGAAAGATATGCCATTTAGTTGCATCAACCGTGGTTTAGGGTATACACCAGTTGAAAAAGGATTCAAGGCGATTACTGACCGCCCTAAATGGTCAATTCCATGGATGGAAGATGACCCTGATTTAATCGGCACACAGTTATGGGTGGGACGTATACGTAAAGATGCCCTTGATTCGTACCGATATGGATGCACTGGACTAATAGGAATACACTGGCGTACTCGTGATCTGTCTCCAAATGTTTCGGCTTTGGCTAAAGCTGCATGGACTGCCAATCAATGGGATAAACTTCCAGAAGCCGCTAACCGTGATTTGCCTTGTAATGATTTCTATGCTGATTGGGTAAGAAGCGAATTTGGTTTTAATAATGAATCATTGGTCAAGTTGCTGGTTTACTTAGATAGTCAGGGTAAGGAACTGAAAGAAGGTCAAAAGGATGATGCACCCCTCAATGTTACAGACTGGCTTGGAGGTCCAGGTGGATTAATGACCAACAAGACAGTTGAAGATTTAACCGAAAGGGTTGACCGGTATGAGGTTGTAGATCAGTTGGACAAGATGCTGCCAACGATTCCTGGATTAGGGAACCATGAACGTTTTGAATACTGGCTGACTAGTCTGAAATACAACAAATCATTGGTTGAAACAGCTTTAGCTGCAAAGAAATTACAACTTGTAGTAGAAGAAATTAAAAAGGAAAAGGATAAGGGGAAACAACATGCTATGGCAGCACACAAAGCCTTGCCACTTAGACTTGAATTGGCAGTGAAATGGCAGCATACCACTGAATTATTGTTGGCAAAGGTTTCAACCACGGGCGAAATGGGAATGTTAGCCAACCTCGAAATGCATAATGGGAAGCATAATCAAACCTTAACAGGTCAGGATCAGTTTTTGCAGGAAATGGGAGTTACGCTTCCTGCTGATGCTAATCCTTCAAAAGATTACAGGGGAAAAACACGTGTGATTGTACCAACCAACGAGTCCATTCTATCAAAAGGCAAGGATTTTTATCTCAGGGTAAGGGTTCTTTCTTCTGAAAAATCTGTCTCTGGAAACCTGATGTGGAAGAATATCGGAACCGTTGATTACCGAAAGGTAGAGTTGAAGAAAATGGACAGGAATGTATTTGAGGTTTCTATTCCATCTTCAGAAATAACTGATGATTTTGAATATTACATTGAAGTCACTGCCGGGAAGGAATTGGTGAAATTTCCAATCACCACGCCTGGGATAAATCGTACAGTGGTACTGATGAAGGAATAAATAATGTTGAAAATGTTGTAATTGTTGTGATGTTTGTAATTAATCTTTTACCAGCAATTGAATGACTATCAACGACAACAACGACAACAATGACAACCAGTAAAACATTTACAACTCTTACTACTAAACTAATAAACTATGAACTCTAAAGAACGTTTTGACTTAACCGTCAACCACAAGCAGCCAGACCGGGTAGTAGTTGATCTTGGATCGACTGCTGTAACCGGAATTCATGTCCTTTCTGTTGAAAACCTTCGGAAACATTACGGTTTGGAAAGCAGGCCGGTTCGTGTAATAGAACCATACCAGATGTTGGGTGAGGTCGATCAGGAACTGATTAGCGCCATGGGAATTGATGTGGTAGGCGCCTGGGGAATAAATAACATGTTTGGCATTTACAATCATGAACCGCTAAAGGAATTTACAACCTTATGGGGCCAAAAAGTTCTTGTTCCAGAGAATTTCAATACAACTAAGGATGAAAAGGGTGATTTACTGATTTATCCTGAAGGGGATTTGTCAGTTTCACCATCTGCACGAATGCCTAAGGCCAGTTATTTCTTTGATGCGATTATCCGACAGGAACCCATTGATGAGGAAAAGCTCGATGTGTCAGATAATCTTGATGAATTTGGCCTTATTAAAACAAATGAATTGGATTTCTGGAAAGAAGCAACGAAAAGTGCCCGTGCCACAGGTAAAGCCGTTATTGCCGGACTGGGAGGAACTGCCCTGGGCGATATTGCATTAGTCCCGGGCATTCAGATGAAACATCCAAAGGGGATACGTGACATTACCGAATGGTATATGAGTACAATCATGCGGCCAGACTACGTTACGTCTATATTTGATCGTCAATCGGAGATTGCATTGGAGAACTTCAGTCAGTTGCACCAGGTCATTGGTGATAACATTGATGCAGTTTTTATCTGCGGAACCGATTTTGGTACACAGGATTCAACATTCTGCGCACCCGAACAATTCGATGATCTTTGGTTGCCATATTATCGGCGTATCAACGATTGGGTGCATGCCAACACCAATTGGAAGACCTTTAAACACTCCTGCGGTGCTGTTGAAACCTTTATGGGACGTTTTATTGATGCAGGTTTTGATATCATCAATCCAGTGCAGGTAAGCGCCAGGGGAATGGATCCTGCACATCTGAAAAACACTTACGGAAAAGACCTCGTTTTCTGGGGAGGTGGCATTGACACTCAAAAAACATTGCCCTATTCAACTCCTGAACAAGTTAGGGAAGAAGTCCTCCTTTTATGCGATATATTTGCCAAAGACGGTGGTTTTGTGTTCAATACAGTCCATAACATACAGGCAAATGTGCCGGTAGCTAATATTGTGGCTATGGTTGAAGCTATTAGGGAATTCAATGGAAGAAGTTAATACAGAAAAGGCAAGAGATTGGGAAATGTTGGAAGGGATAGAAATGTTAACAATGTTGTCCATGTTGGAAGGGTTAATAGGGTTGTTACAACCATTACAACACTGACAACCACTCCAACATTAGCTCTTTAAGTATGCATGAATAAAATCTTATAAAATGAAAAGCATAAAATTTGAATTATTGATCATTCTGGTGCTGATTATTTCAATGGCATCAGCCAGGGAGTACCATGTATCAATAAAAGGAAACGATAAAAATGATGGCACTGCATCAAACCCATTCAGAACAATCAATTTTGCAGCTCAACTGGCACAGCCAAGCGATGTGGTAACCGTTCACTCCGGAACATACAGGGAATGGATCAATCCTGTCAGGGGTGGTGAAAGCGATTCAAAGCGAATAGTGTATCGGGCAGCAACAGGTGAAGTAGTCAATATTAAAGGTTCAGAAGTTCTGCAAGGATGGAAAAAGGAGAAGGATGGAATCTGGAAAGTAACTGTTCCTAACTCATTTTTCGGAGATTACAATTCATGCAAAGATATGGTTCATGGTGATTGGTGCGATAATTTCGGAAAGAATCATACTGCCGATCTGTTCCTCAATGGTAAATCGCTTTACGAGATGGAGACCATCGATAAGGTACGCAATTCTGTTCCCTATGTCAAGTGTAAAGACCTAATCGGCTCTACTTACACCTGGTATTGCGAAGTGGATGATAATAATACCACCATCTGGGCAAACTTCCAAAAGGCTGATCCCAACAAGGATCTGGTGGAGATTAGTACCCGAAGGACTTGTTTTTATCCTGATAAGCCAGGTATCAATTACCTTACTTTTCAAGGTTTTCATGTCAGCCAGGCTGCCACCCAATGGGGAGCCCCAACGGCAGAACAGATTGGAATGATTTCTACCAACTGGAATAAGTGCTGGATTATTGAGAATAATGTAATAAGCGATTCCAAATGTTCCGGCATCACCTTAGGGAAAGAACGCAGCACAGGTCAGAATGTCTGGTCATCAGATATTGGCAATGTCAACAACGATGGCAATATTCATTACATTGAAGTGCTGTTCAAAGTTCTTCGTTATGGCTGGAGCAAAGAGAATATCGGCTCTCATATTGTAAGAAACAACACCATCTTTAACTGTGAACAGACCGGTATCTGCGGAAGTATGGGTGCTGCCTTTAGTACGATTGAGGGGAATAACATCTATAATATCCATCAGAAGAATCAAATTGGAGGTGCAGAAATCGGTGGAATAAAGTTCCATGCTGCCATTGATGCTATCATAGTCGGAAACCGGATTCATGATAACCTGTCCTTTGGATGCTGGTTTGACTGGATGACTCAGGGAACCCGTATCTCCAAAAACCTGTATTACAACAATGCCTGGATGGATATTTATTTTGAAGTAAATCATGGACCTTTCCTGGTGGATAATAATATTTTGTTGTCATCAACAGGAATTGGAACTCAATCCGAAGGTGGTGCATTTGTCCATAATCTGATTGCCGGTCAGCTTGTTGAGCTTCCTGATCTTGGTCGTTTCACGCCTTACCATTTGCCACACTCTACTGCAGTTGCGGGTCTTTGCACCATATTGTCGGGTGATGACCGCTATTATAACAATATTTTTCTGGGCCTTGGTAATGAAATCAATAAGGCTGACATCCACAATAACTACGGTCTGGTTGGGTATAACAATGCTAAGTATCCGGTATGGATCAGTGGCAATGTCTATTACAACAGGGCTTTACCTTATAAGAATGAAACAGACTTTGTCCAGAATGCTAATTTTAAACCTGAATTTACAATTACCGAAGAAGGGGACAATGTATTTTTGAGTCTCTCCACTGATGTAAACGGAACTGATCCTAAGACACAGTTTGTTACTACGGAACTTCTGGGTAAGGCCAAAATACCTAAAGAAGCCTTTGAGAATCCTGACGGTACACCTCTGAAGATTGATACTGATTATCTTGGTAACAAGCGTTCCGAATCAAATCCTTCGGTCGGCCCATTTGAAAAGCAAAGTAGGAGTATAGTAAAACTGAAAGTCTGGTAGTCTTTAATTTTATTAATCCTGACCCCGACTACTCGAGGTCAGGATTAATATTATCCTTAGTCTTTTATAAATCTGGAAACCTGTGAATGACCTCCATCTGAAGTGAATTTCAGAATATATATCCCTTTTGACAGTTTACTCACGTTGATCTTACCATTGTTTTCCTGAACGGTTGTAGTTATCTTTAATACCCCGACCAGATCATAAACTTCAACAATACCATTGTTATCAGACTGTATAGTTAGCTCATTCTGAACAGGATTCGGGAACGTGGAAAGACCTGAATTTTTAATAGCCTGTACGGCTGTTCCTTTTGTACTTAATCCATAACCATATTCAAACAAAGGCTGGTAGGGTATATCACCCCAATTGATTGGTTCCTGGGTAATAGAAACAGGCCAGGTATGTGATAATTTGCCTGTAAAATCATAATCTCCAAACAAAACATCAGTTATTCCCAAGGCTTCAGTCCCAGGTAACCAGCAGGCAACAAATGCATTGGCATCACTTATTACATTATTCAAAATAATTGGGCGTCCGCTGATTAGTAACACCACATAAGGTATATTCATTCGCTGTACATTGGCAATCACATTCAAATCACCTGTACTTAACTGGGGATTTGGATTGTCCCCATTACCTTCGGCATAAGGTGTTTCACCAACCACCACAATGGCAACATCAGATTTAACTGTCGAAATGCCTGTTGAAGAATAAGTTACATGACTTGAACCCCTCGTCGCCTTTATCGCATCCAGAATGGTTGTACCCTTGGTGGTCGCACCTGTACTGCCCTGCCAGGTGATGGTCCAGCCACCACATTGCGAGCCGATATCCGAAGCTTTTGATCCTGCAACAAAGATATTTCCGATAGTTTTGGATAAAGGCAATAACCCGCCACTGTTTTTAAGCAATACCTGTGACTCACGAACTGCCCTTCGGGCAATTGATCGGTGATAATTATTCCCCAGACTATCAGCAAGGGTGGTCGAAGCATAAGGATTTTCAAACAATTGAAGACGGAATTTAACCTTAAGTATCCGTTTAACCGCATCGTCAATCCGACTTTGCGGCACACTACCTTCACTGACCAGCTGTTTTAAATTGGTTATAAAATCAAGCGGTCTGGATGGTTCCATATACATATCGATTCCGGCATTCACAGCTATTTGTATGGCTGTTTTGAAATTACTGTCAAGATATTTTACTCCCTCCCAATCGGATACCACAAAACCACTGAACCCTAATTCGCCTTTTAAAACATCAGTAATTAGATATTTATTTCCATGACAATATACACCGTTCCAACTGCTAAACGAAACCATGACAGAACCCACACCTGCCTTTATGGCCTTAATATAGCCAGGTAAATGAATCCGGCGCAAATCAGCATCCGAAAGAACTGTATTTCCCTGGTTTACGCCATTCAACGTGCCACCGTCTCCTACATAATGTTTTGCGCAAGCCAAGATATGATTGGGCATTCCGAGTGAGTCCCCCTGGTAGCCTTTTACCGCTGCCCCAGACATCATTTTTTGCAATTCAGGTGTTTCGCCAAAACCTTCATAACTTCTGCCCCAGCGGATATCCCGAACAACTGCAATACAAGGACTGAATGTCCAGTTTAGACCAATTGCCCTGACTTCCATGGCAGTTGCTGAGGTACATTTGGTAACCAGTATGGAATCACGGGTACAACCCATGCCAATATTATGCGGGAAAATAGTGGCTCCGTAAACATTGTTGTTCCCATGAACTGCGTCAATTCCATAAATAATCGGAATCTTAAGTCGGGTGGCCATTGCAGCTGTTTGCATGCCGTTATACATGGTAATCCAGCTTTGAGGAGTAGTGCCGGGAACACTTCCGCCGCCACTTAGGATTGAACCCAGGTAATACTGAGAAATGATAGTATTGACATTATCGTACGCCCGTTCAGTTTGTACCATCTGACCAATCTTTTCATCCAATGTCATGCGGCCAAGCAAATCATTTACCCGATCATCAACCTTGGCTTTGGCATCAAGGTAGATCTGCGAAAATGCGGTTACAGGTGCATGAAATAACGCAATTGTACAAAAGTATAAGATAAGGAAGGATAACCGGATTTTCATGGTTTGAGGATATAGTTTGTTTTGAACAAAAGTACTAAAAGATGCCATTGAGAAGAATAATAACCTACTTATACCATCAATAATTTTACTCCTGCAATGATCAATACGAGCGATAGAGCATATGTCAGTCCTTTTACCGTGAATTTATGGCTTCCTGCCCAAGCACCTGCCATACCTCCAATGATTCCAGCCATGACCCAATAAATAATTTGCGGGGGAAGTACAATGCCATCATGCCAGATACCTACTAAACCAGATATCGAATTCAGAAAGATAAATAAAGATGAAACTGCTGCAGTTTCTTTGATCGTAGCCCAACGACACAACAAAAGTATCGGACTTAGTATAATACCGCCGCCAATACCTGTCATTCCAGAGAAAAAGCCTATTACTCCTCCAATTATTGTGGCAACCATGAAAGATGGATCTTTGGTAGCTTTTTTCTCTGAAGGCTTATATAACAAACGGAAAGTAGCCAGGATTAGAAGTAATCCGAGGACTATCTTATATATGTGTGGATTGATATCGATTCTGGCGCCAAGGAATGCCATTGGGATCGAAGTGATTACAAAAGGGAACAGCAGTTTCCATCTGAAATGACCTGCCTGATAATAGGAGGCAAATGCAATGAGCGACACAAATACATTGAGCAACAGTGCCGAGGTTTTCATATAAACAGGTGCAATGCTAAACAGGGCCATCAATGCCAGATAACCGCTTGCCCCTCCATGTCCGGCTGATGCATATAGAAATGCGGTAATCAGAATACAAACTGCCAGTATAATTTCCATCAGATCATTCTTGTAATTCAGCCAAATATAGAGAATTATTGTCTGATAGATCTTCCTAATTCATGGCCTAAGTGATGAATTTTTAATTTAGTTATTCTGAAAAAAGTTGTTAAAATCTCATTCTTTGAGAAATTTATAAACGTAGATTAAACCAAAAGAGCTAAATCTTTGTTTCAAATTTCCAAAGCACAATAATGCAATTATTTCTATTTATTCATCTTAAAAACAATCAATTATGAAAAGAACAATTGTATCATCAAGCTTCTTGCTTCTGGTCGTGTTATTCATGACAAGCGTAGCATTCTCACAGAGCTCTTCCGAATACAAAGCCAAGATCGAAAAGATCAACAAGGAAATGGGGAAGTACATGATCGAAGGTAATACCGAAAAAGGCCTTAGTCTGTACACTGCTGATGCTATTTCTCTTCCCAGTTATGAACCCATTCGTGATGGCCTTCCTGCAATACGCAAAGCCAGTGAAGAAATGGCCAAAACTGGTTGGAAATGTAAGTCATATGAAACTACGACTCTTAAGGTTATGCCTAATGGTAACCTGATCACCGAAATTGGAACATACACCATCAGCATGACTATGCCAGGCATGGACAAACCTATGGATGATCGTGGTAAGTACCTTACTATTTGGGAAAAACAAAAAGACGGATCATTGAAAGTGAAAATTGAAACCTGGAATTCGGATATTAATCCGATGGGTATGATGAAGTCTCCAGAGCAGGCTGTGATGAATCAAAAAAAGTAACTCTTCATTCCAGATTAGAGAAATACAACTCCCTCCCCATTTCTATTGAGAGGGAGTTGTTTTATTAACAGATCCTCGCATTCGAATTCCCATTTTTCTTTCCTTATGGCGAGTTCTATGCCTATTCAATTCTATCTCCTTGATTTATCCGGGTTATACCAGACTGCTATCATTTGACTTTCATTTATTTTCTATCTGTATTAAAATGCTAAAAATAACACAGATAGAACACAGATAGAACACAGATGATAGCAAGTTGGTAGCAGGTTGGGGTTGAGCAATCATAGCCTGTTTACCCTTCTTCAAACTCCATTTCTTCTTACTGAAAACAAAAAGAGGCTGAACTCCATGGAGCCAGCCTCTTACTGTATCTGAATATTTTGAATTCTATTCGTCAGCTAATAATCCTGCTTTATTTAGGAACCATTCCATGGTTTGTGAATTCGGACGTTCGATCGGTAAACCATACATACGGTCGAAGACCAATGAGGCCAGAACACCTAAAGAGCGTGAAACCCCAAACAGAACTGTATAGAAACTTGATTCTGTGATACCGTAGTGATTGAGTAATGATCCGCTGAAAGCATCAACATTTGGCCATGGGTTTTTGATTTTACCAGTGGCTTCAAGGATTGGCGGTGCAACCCGATAGATGGCATTTACAGTATTGATCAGTTTGTCGTTTACGATGTATTTTTCGGCAAATTGCTGCTGAACGGTAAAGCGTGGGTCAGTAATACGTAGAACGGCATGACCGTAACCGGGTACTACACGCCCTTGTATCAGAGTTTGTTCGATGTAATTGGCAATTTGTGAATCAGAAGGTTCATCTGTACCGATTTGAATGTTCATTTCGGCAATCCAGTCCATTACTTCCTGATTGGCATAACCGTGTAAAGGACCGGCAAGTCCAACCATTCCGGCAGCAAATGCATAATAAGCATTACTTAGGGCTGAACCTACGAGGTGAGTGGCATGAGCCGAAACATTTCCTCCTTCATGGTCAGCATGAATAACCATGTAAAGACGTAACAGGTTACGAACTTCATTTGAATCGTGTCCCATCATGTGTGCCAGGTTACCTGCCCAATCAAGGGTTGGATTTGCTTCAATGTGATTCCCGTTGTGATATATCCTGCGATAGATGTAAGCTGCGATACGGGGAAGACGAGCAATAAGGGTCATCACATCTTCGTACATGAAGTCCCAGTAGAATTTCTTGTTTACTCCGGCACGGTAAGCCTTCATAAAGACAGAATCGTAGGCCATTGAAAGAATTGCGGTACTGAACTGTGTCATTGGACGGCTATTCTTTGGAATGGCATCAATCACATCAAAAGCGTGTTGAGGCACATGAGCACGAGTGGCCCAATCTTTAGAAATATTGAGAACATCTTCCTTGCTCGGAATTTGACCGATCATCATCAGGTAAAAGAGACCTTCAGGAAGAGGTTCACCACCATCCTCCATTTTGGGCAACTTTTGCTGTAATTCGGGAAGTGAATAACCGCGGAAACGGATACCTTCATTGGCATCAAGCTTTGAGGTCTCGGTAAGCAGGGCAGGAATACCCTTCATACCTGAAAGTACCTGATCTATGTTTACCTGTCCAAGAACCACTTCTCCATGATCTTTTCTTAATTTTTGCAGATCAGTCATGTTTTTCATGGCTGATTCATAAAACCTGTTTTTAATGTATTCCATATAGTTTCTGTTGTTTGAGTTTTGTTTATTGTGTATTCATTATTGTTTATTGTGTTTCTATTGTTTCTATTGTTTGTGCGCAAAGCAGCATTTTCAACAAAAGAAAAATTTCAAACTATAGAAATTAATTAGTTTCCTAAATTAATGAATATTTCGGATTATTTCATCTGCAAATTCAGAAGTAGATAACAGAGTGGCTCCTTCCATCATAGCATAAAGGTCAGAAGTAACTCTTCGTTTCGAGAAGGTATGATCCATAGCATCATAGATATGTTCTGCCGCTTTATTCCATCCCAGGTACTCAAGAAGCATTGCTCCTGAAAGAATGAGTGATGAAGGATTGGCTTTTCCGGTTCCGGCAATATTAGGTGCCGTTCCGTGTGTGGCTTCAAAAATGGCATATCCGCTGTTATAATTGATGTTGGCTCCAGGTGAAATCCCTATTCCACCAACCATTGCTGCCAACTGATCTGATATGTAATCCCCGTTCAGGTTTAAGGTGGCTATAACAGAATGGTCATAGGGATGCAATAAACTCTCCTGTAAAAATGCATCGGTTATAACATCTTTGATAATGACTTTGCCAAGTGATTTCGCTTTTGCCATTGCAGCGTTTGCTTCAGGCTTTCCTTCTTGTTTTTCGATCATCTGATACTGCCTCCAGGTAAATGTCTGGTGTGAAAATTCTCTTTCTGCCAGATCATAACCCCAATTTTTAAATGCCCCTTCGGTGAATTTCATGATATTACCTTTATGGACTATCGTTACCGAAGGCAACTCACAACGGATGGCAAATTGAATTGCTGCCCTGATTAACCGCTCAGAGCCTTCCTTTGAGACAGGTTTTACGCCAAATGAACTGGTTTCAGGGAAACGGATTTTATCGACACCTAACTCATTGATCAGGAAATCGCGGAATCGGATTGCCTTTTCATCACCAGTCATGAATTCAATTCCGGCATATATATCTTCAGTGTTTTCCCTGAAGATATGCATATCAACCAATTCGGGAAAGCGGATAGGCGAGGGGACTCCCTTAAACCATCGGAATGGACGTACACAAGCATATAAATCAAGCGTTTGTCTCAACGCCACATTTAAGGAACGGATTCCTTCGCCCACAGGTGTTTCAAGAGGACCTTTAATTCCAACAATATATTCTTTAAATGCATCAAATGTTTCATCCGGCATATAACTTCCGGTGAGTTCAAAGGCCTTCTTACCTGCAAGAACTTCTTTCCAGCTTATCTTTTTGTAACTGCCATAAGCGGCAGTCACGGCCGCATCAATAACCCTCTGGCTTGGCCCGGTAATGTCCTTCCCGATTCCATCACCTTCTATGAAAGGAATAATGGGCTCATCCGGGACGACTATCTTATTATTTATGAATTGAATATTCTGCACCATAACCTTAGAATGATTGAATAACTGAACTTTTTTGAATGCTAACTTTTTAACCACATAGACACATAGGTCACATAGAAAAATTAGAACTATGTGTTCTATGTATCTATGTGGTTGTTTTCATTTTACTGATTACTTTAGTTTTTTCTGAAGATTTGCATCCAAAGCATCCAGAAACTTTTCAGTGGTCAGGTAATTATCAGAAGTAAGGTCATTGCCATAAATTAGCAGGGCAAGGTCTTTGGTCATCTGTCCACTTTCAACGGTTTCAACGCAAGTTTGTTCGAGGGCAAGTGAAAAATCGATCAGTTCCTGGTTTCCATCCAGCTTGCCCCGAAAGGCCAGACCTCGTGTCCATGCATATATCGATGCAATTGGGTTGGTTGAAGTCGGTTTTCCCTGCTGGTGCATTCGGTAATGCCTGGTCACTGTGCCATGGGCAGCTTCGGCTTCCATTATTTTTCCATCGGGAGTAATAAGTGTTGAGGTCATTAAGCCGAGTGAGCCATATCCCTGAGCCACAGTGTCAGACTGAACATCTCCATCGTAGTTTTTACAGGCCCATACATATCCGCCTTCCCATTTCATACATGCAGCAACCATATCATCAATCAAACGGTGCTCGTAAGTAATTCCTAACTTATCAAATGCCTCTTTAAATTCAGTATCAAATACTTCCTGAAAAATATCCTTGAAGCGTCCATCATACTTCTTCAGAATTGTATTTTTTGTTGACAGATATAGTGGCCATTTTTTCATGATTGCCTGATTCATACAGGCATGAGCGAAGCCTCTGATTGATTCGTCAGTATTATACATTGCCATTGCTACTCCATCTCCTTCGAAATCGTACACTTCAAACGAACTTGCCTTACTTCCATCTTCAGGTGTGAATGTAATGGTCAGTTTTCCTTTTCCTTTGGTCACGAAATCGGTAGCCTTATATTGATCGCCAAAAGCATGACGTCCGATACAGATTGGTTGTTTCCAACCTGATACCAGTCGTGGAATATTACTGATAATGATTGGTTCACGGAAAACTGTTCCGTCCAGGATATTACGTATTGTTCCGTTGGGTGATTTCCACATTTTCTTTAGTCCGAATTCCTCAACACGGGCTTCATCGGGTGTTATTGTGGCACATTTTATGCCGACTCCGTATTTTATAATGGCATTGGCAGCATCTACGGTAACCTGGTCATTGGTCTCATCACGATATTCAATCCCCAGATCATAGTATTTTATATCTACATCAAGATAAGGAAAAATCAGTTTTTCCTTAATCAATGACCAGATCACGCGAGTCATCTCATCTCCGTCCAACTCTACAACAGGGTTTAAAACTTTAATTTTTTGTTTCATCTGAGGGCTAATAATTTAAAGGTTTTGTTTGCGTATTAAATCCAATGCTGAACCTGCTTTAAACCAATCAATCTGTTGTTGATTATAGGTGTGATTCAGCAGAATATTTTCTTTGGTATGATCTGTATGAACGATTTCGAGGGTTAATGGCTTTCCGGGAGCAAATTCCTTCAGATCAATAAAGTTAAAGGTGTCGTCTTCCAGAATCTTATTGTAATCTGCTTCGTTGGCAAAAGTCAGACCGAGCATTCCCTGTTTCTTCAAGTTGGTTTCATGTATGCGGGCAAACGATTTTACGATGACTGCTTTAACACCCAGATGCCGTGGTTCCATGGCTGCATGTTCGCGTGATGAACCTTCACCGTAATTCTGATCGCCCACTACAATTGTTGGAATACCTGCTGCCTTATATGCACGCTGAACAGCCGGGACTTCGCCATACTCCCCGGTCAGCTGATTCTTAACTTTATTTGGCTGGTCGTTGAAAGCATTGACGGCACCAATGAGCATGTTATTCGAGATGTTATCCAGATGACCACGGTACCGCAGCCATGGACCAGCCATTGAAATATGATCGGTTGTGCATTTTCCTTTGGCTTTAATCAGCAATTTTGCACCTAGTAGGTTTTTGCCATCCCATGCTTCGAAGGGTTGTAGCAATTGCAGACGCGAAGAAGCAGGATCAACTTTTATAGTAACTGTTGAACCATTTTCAGCCGGAGCCTGATAACCGGCATCTTTCACATCAAATCCTCTGGCAGGAAGTTCTTGTCCTGAAGGGATGTCCAGTTTTACTTTTTCACCGTTTACATTGATTAAATAATCGGTTAACGGATTAAAAGTCAGATCTCCTGAAATTGCCATAGCAGTTACGATTTCGGGTGAAGCCACAAAAGCATAGGTATTTGGATTTCCATCAGCACGTTTAGAGAAGTTGCGGTTGAATGAGTGAATAATGGTGTTTTTTTCGCCCTTTTCTGCTCCGGGACGTGACCATTGTCCAATGCATGGTCCGCAGGCATTGGCAAACACTTTCGCCCCCATTTGGTTGAATGTATCAATATAACCATCCCGTTCAATGGTGTAACGCACCAGTTCAGATCCAGGAGTGATGGTGAATTCAGCTTTTGAATTCAGCTTTTTATCTACTGCCTGCTGAGCTAAGGAAGCTGCACGCGAAATATCTTCATAAGATGAATTGGTACACGAACCGATTAAGCCAACTTCTATCCTGGTAGGCCATCCATTTTCTTTGGCAACTTCAGCCATCTTGGATATTGGAGTAGCGCGGTCGGGCGTAAAGGGTCCATTAATATATGGTTCCAGTTCGTCCAGATTAATCTCGATCACCTGATCAAAGTATTTTTCAGGATTAGCATAGACTTCAGGGTCGGCTGTTAAATGTTCTTTTACTTCATTGGCCAGATCAGCAACTGCAGAACGACCAGTTGCGCGAAGGTAGCGTTCCATCGATTCATCGTAACCAAATGTTGAGGTTGTAGCTCCAACTTCGGCACCCATGTTACAAATCGTTCCTTTTCCTGTGCAGGAGATTGATTGCGCTCCTTCGCCAAAATATTCAATAATTGCACCGGTACCACCTTTTACGGTAAGGATTCCTGCAACTTTCAGGATAATATCTTTCGGTGCAGCCCATCCGTTAAGTTTTCCGGTCAGTTTGACTCCAATTAATTTAGGAAACTTAAGTTCCCAAGCCATTCCTGCCATCACATCCACGGCATCTGCACCTCCAACACCTATGGCAACCATTCCCAGGCCTCCGGCATTCACTGTGTGAGAATCGGTTCCAATCATCATTCCACCCGGAAATGCATAGTTCTCAAGCACAACCTGGTGAATAATTCCAGCTCCGGGCTTCCAAAACCCAATTCCATATTTATTGGATACCGATTCAAGGAAATCATATACTTCTTTGTTGATTTTAATAGCCTGATCCAGATCGGCTAATCCATTTTGGTTTGCCTGAATCAAGTGATCGCAATGCACGGTTGAAGGTACTGCAGTTTTACTTTTCCCAGAATTCATGAATTGCAGCAAGGCCATTTGGGCTGTAGCATCCTGCATGGCAACCCGGTCAGGAGCAAAATCTACATAATCGATGCCTCGTTTGAAGTCTTGTACCGGTTGATCCTGATACAAATGTGAATAAAGGATTTTTTCTGACAGAGTTAAGGCTCTGTTTAAGTGCTTTTTGCTTTTTTCAATTTTAGCACTTAATTCCTGATAGTTCTTTTTTATTAATTCCAGATCAAACATATTTTTGGGTTTTTGTATAGTCTACGATCAAGTTTTTTTAACAACATATTTAACACTTCCGGTGCAGTTTTGTTTCTTGAAAAGATTCGAAATATATTAAAAAATATCAGATATAATGGGTTGATATATGTTAGTAGTGAGGTCACGACTATTCACATTGGATGAAATTGCCTGATTATTCCTTATTAATACGAAAAGATGTATTAACCCAAAGCTTTTGAATCAGTGAACTGAACGGAATGATTTTGTATAGGAAGCAATGATAAACATAAATGTAACGAAGACAGTATTACAAACAAATAAAGGCGGAGGAAACAATCGATATTCATGTTTTCCACCGCCTTCAATTCTTTCAAAACCCGTTGCTGGTTGCATTGGACTTGATTCTTCTTTCAATATCTTCTTTTAATTTTTCTTGGTGTAAATATCCCAGGCGATCATGTCAACAATATTTGTGGCAAAATTTACCTGCTGCATGGATGTAAATATGCTGTAAATATTAGTAATTACTGTACCTGCAAGCTGGCTGAATGTACTACTTGTGCCGTCATCGAAGGTGATTTTCAATTCCCGCTTCTGGTTGGTAATTGTTGGATCTACAGTCGGATCAGTTGAAGTATCAATGATTTCAACTTTTGACTTCAATTGTAATACACCACTCACATAAACTTTTGCGCTGTCAAGAGTTTGTCCAATGCCAAGTTTCCTTTCGATTAATACATTGCCAATGGTTAATGAATAGTCTCTTTCCCGACGCCTCAAATCAGTACTTGTCTTGATTGAAGTCAGTTTTTCCTGATAAAGTGTTTTTGTTCCCTGATTGATAGAATAACTCGAAACAGCTGTATCTCCCGAGGTTGCAAGATATTTGGTACTGTATCCGTCAGGGAAATCAAATTCAGAAGAATATTGATAGCCATTATTCTTACCATAGGTTGACTGAATTTGAAGTGCACCGGCATCAACGTCCTTGATTTTAATCGAAGATGCCAATTTGTAATCGTAACTGTTGAAAAGATTGAATTTGACTAGATAATCAGATACGGTTACCGAATAATCATTGGCCAGTAAAGTATCCGCGGGAGTATAGCGTAGAAGAGTTCTTGGGGATTTCACTTTTGATTCAGGTAAACTGACAATCATCTGCGAACTTGTGCCAGTTTTGGTGAAGAACTTCATAAGCGACATCTGCCCTCTTTTCATCTTTGTAGCTTTATAGGTATAAATCCCCGCGATGTCGGCTAAACCTATAGTTTGGGTTAAGGTATCGAGCGGAGAGATGACAGCACTTTTTGTGCTTAAGTCGTTTGCTCCTGTAAAGACCTTATAACCTTGTGAAGTACTGATGGCATTAACTGCTGAACTCAGATTCAGCACACCGGTATTGATAGAAGACTTCAAAGACACCGGATTCGTAGAGCTCGCTGATTCATTTGTTTTGTTGCAGCTCCAAGTAATAATCCCCAGCATAACCACTGCTAAATACAAATTTTTTGTTTTCATAACCTAGTTTTTTAATGTTTCATGATAACTAACTAACTCTTCAGTTCGCTTCATAAGAATAGGTTCTATCTTAACGGAATATAGATTTATTAATTATGCATCTATATACACAATTGTGTTAATGCATTGTTAATAATTCAATATCTTTCTCTTCCGTAGATTAGAAAAAAAACAAAATTCATGCCAAAAATATCTGAAACAGCGATGCTATAAAACATAGTCTGATAAGGTTTAAGCAATGGTGGCGACCATCACTGCTTTGATTGTATGCAGCCTGTTTTCAGCCTGATCAAAAACAATGGATGCCTCGCTTTCAAACACTGCATCAGTCACTTCAAGTCCATCCAATCCAAATTTTTGATATAAGTCTTCCCCAACTTTTGTTTCGCGGTCATGGAAAGCAGGCAGACAATGCAGGAATTTGACGTTTGGGTTACCAGTGAGATCCATGGCTTTTTGATTAACCTGGTATGGCAGAAGCAGTTTAATTCTTTCGGCCCACGCTGATTCTGCTTCACCCATCGAAACCCAAACATCGGTGTATAGAAAATCACAATCTTTTACTGCTGTAGCTAAATCATCAGTTATTAGAATGCTAGCACCTGATTCTGCTGCAATCTTGCGGCAGATCTTCTGTAATTCTTCTGTTGGCTGACAGCTTGCAGGTGCAGCTGCCCGAAAATCCATTCCAAGTTTAGCAGCGCCAACCATCAACGAATTTCCCATGTTATTCCGTGCATCTCCTAAGTAGCAGAATTTGATTTCAGAAAGAGGTTTTGTTGAATGTTCTTTCATGGTCAGGAAATCGGCAAGAATTTGTGTCGGATGAAATTCATTGGTCAGACCGTTCCATACCGGAACTCCTGCATATTTAGCCAGTTCTTCAACGATGCTTTGTCCGTAACCACGGTATTCGATGCCGTCGTACATACGGCCCAAAACCCGTGCAGTATCTTTAATTGATTCCTTATTCCCGATCTGTGATCCGGTTGGTCCGAGATAGGTGGCATGTGCACCCTGATCGAAAGCTGCAACTTCAAATGCACAGCGTGTTCTTGTTGACGCTTTTTCGAAGATCAACGCGATGTTTTTGCCAGACAGCATTTGCTCTTCAAGCCCTACCATTTTTGATTTTTTTAGTTTTGATGCAAGATTTAATAGGTAGTGGATTTCTTCAGCAGTAAAATCCAGTAATTTCAAAAAGCTTCTGTTTCTCAAATTGATATCCATAGTTATATATTTTTATAATTAATAGTCATTAGCTTTGAAGCTATATCAAGAATGGAGCGGATTCCTGCAATATTAAAATCCAGTAATGTTTAAAATAACAGTTTCTCAAATTGATATCGATTCTTATACATTTTTGTAATAAATTGTCTTTAGTCATTTGGAATGAGGATAAAGGAATGAATATTAAGCTAAATCTTCCTTATTCCTTTTTTCTTTATCCATATTATTGTTCGTACTCCATTGTAATTTTAGATCCATACGATTTATCTTCCAGCTTTTTAGCTTCAGTAATCACACTTTTATCGCCGCCATTTCTGATAAAGTATAAACAAGCATTAATTTTTGGAGCCATCGTTCCTTCCGAAAAGGTTCCGGCCTCCAGATACTTAACGGTATCGTCATAATTTAGAAATTCGAGTTTTTCCTGTGTTGGCAATCCGAAATCCTTATATATAAATGATACGTCTGTCAGAATATAAAATACATTGGCTTTAATTTTTGTTGCCAGCAGGGCAGAGGCTAGATCTTTATCGATAACGGCATCCAGGGTTCTTAAATCATTGTTTTCGTCGTAATATACAGGGATGCCGCCGCCACCTGCGGCTATTACGATGTTTCCTGCTCGAACAAGATTTTCAATGATTTCCCTGTTAATAATATCAAGTGGCTGAGGTGATGAAACCATCCGTCTCCATCCACCATGTGTTTTTGCAGAAGGTTTAAATATCCAACCTTTTTCATCCTGAAGTTTTTTTGCTTCCTCCTCCGAATAGATCTTCCCGATTCCTTTTGTCGGATTTTTAAATGCCGGATCGTTGGGATCAACAATGGCCATTGAAACCAGAGTAATCACATTTTTCAGAATGCCGTGTTTATTCAGCACGTTACGAATCATTCGTTCAATCATGTAACCAATTCCGCCCTGCGAATCCGCTACGCATATATCAAGAGGCATCGGAGCAATATCAAAGAGTTGTTTACCGGCTTCATTCCGCATCAGAATATTACCTACCTGAGGCCCGTTTCCATGAGTAATCACCAATTCGAATCCATCCTTGAGAAGAAAGATTAAATTCTCAAGCGTTTCGGTGGTGTTTGCTTCCTGTTGTTCAATCGTCCCGGATTCATTTTCCCGTAACAAAGCATTCCCTCCTAGGGCTACAACTGCAATTTTTTTCATCTGAGTTATTAATAGGTTCAACAACAATTGATTAATGGAATTGTATAATGTGCCGGAATCAGGCACCCATTTGTATTTAAATCAACATTTCTTTCAAAAATAATGCAAATTCCTTAAATTTATAAGGATTTAAATTGATTTTCTGAAATAGAATTGATCAATATACAGTGAGCAAACTTAAAAAAAGGATCGAATTATAAACATGATCAAAGGGAGTTATAAAGTTAGAAAACAATGCTGTTAAACAGTCGTGCAATCAAAGAAATAAATTATTAATCTGTTAATTGGTTGTTTCATCAGAAGAAAATAAGTGAAATCTTTTTCTGAAGAGAATCCTTTATATGTTGAATATTCATATTTTTCATTTTAACTCCACGAACCGCACATCGGTAAACTTCTTCAAAATGCATGTTTGCGATAAACCCATCCGTTAAAGTAACTGATCGGAGGAATGATGCTGTATACAAAACTGCATTCAGATAAGGTTTGAGAAAGGATCTCCTTTTATTATCTGTCTTCTATCTGTGTTCTATCTGTGTTTATTTATATGTTTTAATACAGATAGCAATGAATTACAAATTAAATTATAAAGCTCCAATATGACACAATCCCTTCCCGGATGTATTTTTTATAGGCCGATAGCAGGTCTATTGTTTTTCTGAAGTACATCAGAATGGTTAGAGAATTGATGACCAGAGTATTTGGATTAATTTCTGAATCTAATTGACAGACTTAGGCAGGAATTAAATCAAGGTTTAAAGATCGATACTTTGGAATAAAATAAACGCACCTGGTTGATAGTTATTTAGAAAAGTCAGGAAATGTTTAACGCGATTTCCCTGATCAAAAAGTAATTAAATGTATAGTTAACAGGTATTTCTTTTAAAGGTGTTTTGATAAGTTGATATTCTGTTGACAGGACAGGCTGAATCATACAATAATAATCAAATTATATTCTGATGAAAAGATAAAATATATGATTGTTAAAATCGTTAAGTTTGCACCGAATTATCAACCCGAATGGCAAAGAAAATCAAAAAACCTGTTAAGGCTAAAACGCCTTCAAAATCGTGGGGAATTGTTAGCTTTTTAAAGAGTAATCAGTTTAAATATGCCCTTGGACTTTTTTTAATGATCCTATGCGGATATATGGCAGCTGCCTTTATCTCATATATTTATACAGGTGAACTTGATCAGAAGCAGTTGTCACTTGGATGGAGTTTATTCACTAATACTACAGAAAAGGTTCAGAATTTTGCAGGTAAAGGAGGCGCATTCATAAGCGAGTTTTTTATAACTGAGGAATTTGGTTTTCCTTCATTCTTCTTTATTGTTATATTATTTGTAGCTGCACTTAATTTATTTGGGTATAAAGGAGTCAGGTTCTTCAAAACATTGATGTTCTCAATTGTATGGATGCTTTGGTCGTCAATTACTTTAGCGTTTCTACAGCCTTCTGCAAAAGATGGATTTTTAGAATTGGGAGGAGCCTACGGATTAATCATTTCCGGGTTTTTAACGTCCTTATTGGGAGCTATCGGGGCTGCTCTGATCCTGGTTTTTATCTTGTTTATATTATTGATTGTAACTTTCAGACAATTTACTCCGTGGCTATCACGAAGATTTGCTAAAAAGGTAAAAGAACCTGTAATTTTAGCTCCGGTAACTGAAGTGCCGGAAGATGAATTGGCTGCCGAAGCTGCATTATTGATCAATGAAACACCGACGATATCAAAGGTTATCACGGAAGAAGATCAGATCAAGGCTATTTTTGATCCTGATCAGGAGGATTTGGATGATGACTTTGAAATTGAAAATACGGTTTCGAAAAAGGATGTGGAATTAAGTATAGAAGATATGCTTTTTGCTGAGGAAGCAGTAAAACCAAAACCTAAAACCAAGGAGCCTGAGCTGCATATCAATAAGAAATTTGAGGATGAAGAAGCAGAGATGGATGTGATCCCTGTCATGGAAGACTATGATCCGACACTTGACTTGTCTAATTATAAATATCCGACCATTGATTTACTCGATGATCATGCTTCGGGCAATGCAGAGGTGAGTAATGAGGAATTGATTTCGAATAAGAATAAGATTGTAGAGACCCTTCGTCATTATAAAATTGAAATCACTAAAATCAGGGCAACCATAGGACCAACGATTACCCTATATGAAATTGTACCAGCTCCGGGAATTCGAATTGCAAAAATCAAAAACCTTGAGGATGACATTGCACTTAGCTTGTCAGCATTGGGAATCCGAATCATTGCCCCAATTCCGGGACGTGGGACAATTGGTATAGAGGTTCCGAATCAGAAGCCTGAAATTGTTTCGATGCGTTCAATTATTGGATCAAAGAAATTTCAGGAATCAACCTATGAACTTCCTATTGCACTTGGGAAGACGATATCTAATGAGACATTCATGGTCGATCTGGCCAAGATGCCCCATATTTTGGTGGCAGGTGCAACTGGTCAGGGAAAATCAGTTGGATTAAATGCGATCATTACATCATTATTATATAAGAAACATCCTTCACAACTTAAGTTTGTTCTGATAGATCCCAAAAAGGTTGAACTCAATCTTTATTCTTCGCTTGAACAACATTTTCTGGCCAAGATGCCTGATGAAGAAGATGCGATCATTACCGACATTCAGAAAGTAAAGAATACCCTGAATTCGTTGAATATTGAAATGGATGCACGGTATGACTTGCTGAAGAAAGCTCATGTACGGAATATTATAGAATACAACACCAAATTTATCGGTCGTCGTTTGAATCCTGAAAAAGGACACCGGTATCTGCCTTATATTGTGGTAATAATTGATGAATTTGCCGATCTGATTATGACGGCCGGTAAGGAAATTGAGTTGCCAATTGCCCGAATTGCCCAATTAGCCCGTGCAGTTGGGATTCATATGGTAATTGCTACACAGCGACCATCAATAAACATTATCACCGGTACGATTAAAGCCAACTTTCCAACCCGAATAGCCTTTAAGGTAGCTTCAATGATTGATTCAAGGACTATTCTAGATACTCCGGGGGCCAATCAATTGATTGGTAAAGGTGACATGCTAGTATCAAACGGAAGTACAATGACCCGTGTACAGTGTGCTTTTGTCGATACTCCTGAAGTTGAAGGGATCTGCGATTTTATTGCACAACAAAAAGGTTACCCTACCGCTTTCCTTTTGCCTGATTATGTAAGCGAAAATGAAAGTGGAATAGCTGCCGTGGATTTAAAGAATCGGGATGAGATGTTTGATGATGCGGCCCGGTTAGTGGTCAGTAATCAGGTAGGATCGACATCGATGATTCAGCGAAAGTTTTCAATCGGATACAACCGTGCAGGGCGTATGATGGATCAGCTTGAAGCTGCAGGAATTGTTGGTCCAAGTGAAGGAAGTAAAGCCCGTCAGGTTTTAATTCAGGATGAATATACTTTGGAACAATTATTGAATGGATTAAAATAAAATTGCAAATGTTTCTGTAGTTTCTATAGATTGATATGCATCTATTGTTTGTGTGCTTAGTAACTTACGGAAGCAAGTTCGATTTTCAACTATAGAAACTATAGAAACATTTAAAACTTTAGAAATATTTTAAGAGACTATAATAAATTATAATCATGAAGCAATTAATTGTCATTTCGCTTCTATCGTTTTTTGTAATTAGTGCATACTCCCAACAGGATACAAAAGCGAAGGAAATACTAGAGAAAGTAACTAAAATGACCCAGTCGTATTCGTCTATCGAAGCGAAGTTTTCATTTGAAATGAATAATACAGCAGCAAAGATCCAGGAAAAGAGTACCGGATCGATAATCCTGAAAAATAAGAAGTACAAATTAAATATTCCTCAGTTAGGACTGCAAGTAACTTGTGATGGAAAAACAATCTGGACCTATATGGTGAAATCGAATGAAGTCAATATTTCCAATCTTGATGAGCAAACCGATGAATTGATGGATCCGGCAAAGATATTTACCATTTACGAAAGAGGATTTAACTACAAATTTTCAGGTGAATCGGTTGATGCAGGCGTCCCTGTATATAATATTGAGCTAACCCCACAAAAAGCAACCGGTGAGATACAGAAAATCCTGATCATGATAGACAAGCAGAAAATGTTGATTCGCGGGGCCAATATGACTGGTAAGGATGGTAATAAATACAATGTAATGGTCAGTCAGTTTATAACCGATGGCATATATAAAGATTTGGATTTTGTTTTTGATTCAACAAAATACAAAGGGATTGAAGTTGTTGATATGAGATAAGAATTTTTTTAACCACATAGACACATAGGTCACATAGAAAAATGAGAACTATGTGTTCTATGTGTCTATGTGGTTGTTTCCATTTCAGTTTACAAATTATTTTTGTCTAATTCCTCGTTTTCACATGTGCCATTCGTTCAACAGATGCAATTTCTATGAATGAAGTGCCTCCACCAACACCGAAATTACCTCCAACGTATACCACTGTATCCTTTTCTGTAATCAGTTTTTTCTCTATCAGGTCTAACAACGAAGTTTCGATAAGTTTGTGCTTGTTCTTTTTTGATTTGATTTCACTTGGAAAAACTCCATATGAAAGAGATAATTCACGAATCACTCTTCCATTATGACACTTAGCATAAATTGGCAAAGTTCCTCTAAAAGCAGCAATATATCTTGCAATTTTCCCAGTGAGGGTATCGGTGACAATTGCTGTGACCTTTAATTCATTAGAGGCAAGTACAGCGGCTTCCGCAAGGAAAGCAGAAGTTTCATTGTCAAGACGCGGGACAGGCAAATCGTTACGTTTATCTTTACTGGCTTCAACTTCCAGGGCAATGCGGGTCATACATTCAACCGCTTCAACGGGATATTTGCCATAAGCTGTTTCCCCGCTAAGCATGATGGCATCGGTACGTGCAAAAATGGCATTAGCCACGTCGCTTACTTCTGCCCGTGTTGGTCGTGGATTATCAATCATGGTATGCAGCATCTGGGTGGCAATAATAACAGGTTTTTTTTGCTGAACAGCCTTGGCAATTAATCTGCGTTGTATACCAGGTATTTTTTCAGCAGCAATCTCAATGCCTAAATCTCCGCGGGCAACCATTATTCCATAGGCATATTCCAGAATTTCATCAATATTATTAACACCATCCAGATTCTCAATCTTGGCAATAATCTTTATTTTGCTATCAAAAGTATTGAGTATGGTTTGCACAGCTAATACATCTTCCTTGTTGCGCACAAACGAATGTGCAATAAAATCAATATCATGTTTGGCTGCAAATTCAATGAATTCAATGTCCTTTTCACTGATAGAAGGCAAATCTACACTCACTCCTGGTGTATTAACGCTTTTTTTATTTTTAATTTGTCCGCTATTCTCTACCCGGCAGATCAGGCAATCTTCAGACTTTTCAATCACAATAAATGAAAGTTCGCCATCATCAATAAGAATGTGGTTTCCTACAGGCACATCGTGTTGAATCTGTTCATAGCTGACGTAGAAAATATCCTGATTTGAAATACCTTCGCCACCTTTTATTTTAATGATATCGCCTTCTTTTACATTTATAGGCTCACTTATCCCTTTTGTCCTGATTTCAGGACCTTTGGTATCCACCAGAATTCCAATTGAATCAGAAACAGCCCGAACATTATTGATCATGGTCAGTGCACTTTCAGTCGAAATATGAGCAGTGTTTAATCTTGCAACATTCATTCCTGCTTCAAAGAGTTGTTTTATGAACTCTACTTCACAACGTTTGTCAGAAATTGTTGCTACTATTTTAGTGTGTTTCGTCATTTGAGAATTTTTCATTAAGGGCGTCAAAAGTATGGAAATTTTTAATTTCCATTAAAATAATACCAAAAGAGGATACTAATGTGATCATCTTTTAATGTATTCAATAAGAGCTTCAATTCCAAGTCTGTATGAATCAAGGCCGAATCCCATAATGCTTCCGATACAAACGGGGCCGATCAACGATTCGTGCCTGAAACTTTCCCTGGTTAGAATGTTTGAAATATGAACCTCAATTACCGGAGACTTTACTCCTGAAATTGCATCCCTTATTGCAACTGAAGTGTGTGTGTATGCACCTGCATTCATAATAATCCCATCGCAGTCAAATCCACATTCATGGATTTTGTTGATAAGGTCACCTTCAACGTTGGATTGATAATACTCCATTTCGATATCCGGGAACTTGAGTTGTAAGGAGTGATAATACCTTTCAAAGGGTATTTCACCATAAATACTTTTTTCACGTATGCCTAATAAATTCAAATTTGGACCATTTATTAACAAAATTTTCATGTTTTGATATATTATTATAAAAAAATAGTAACTTAACCGATTGTAAACTCGTACCTAGAAATTATGTAATCTTGGTGGATGTCATATTTTTATTACAATAGGTATATTTCAAAGAGTTTACAAAACCAAAATTATTAATATTTGTTATAGAATTTAAAAATTTAAAGTATTTAATTATGAAATGGGAAGATAGCAAAAAAGGATTTGAGTCTTTCTTACGTTTGGAGAAAGGTTTATCAGCAAACTCTATCGCTGCTTATATCAATGATATAAACAAGCTTATGGTTTTTGCAGACGAAGAACTTAAGAAACTAGCTCCGGAAAAAGTGAAATTGGCTCACTTGAAAAAATTCGTTGAATGGATCAACGATAAAGGAGTTTCACCAAGAACGCAAGCCCGGACAATCTCTGGTATTAAATCCTTCTTTAAGTATTTGCTTATGGAAGGTAAAATTACCAACGACCCTACAACATTATTGGAATCTCCTAAGATTGGTAGAAAACTCCCCGATGTTTTAACCATTGAAGAGATTGATCTGATGATCGACACCGTTGAATTAAATAAACCTGAAGGTCAACGGAACAAAGCGATGCTCGAAACTTTATACAGTTGCGGTCTTCGTGTTTCGGAATTGGTTAACCTAAAGATTTCGAATTTGTCGTTTGATCAGGGATACATTAAAGTTGAAGGTAAATCGAATAAGGAAAGATTGGTTCCTGTAAGTGAAAAAGCTGTTGAGGAAATCAACAAATATATGGATGTTTACAGAAAGACGCTGAAAATCTCCAAGGACAGTGAAGATATTCTGTTTCTGAACAGAAGAGGTAAAAAACTGAGTCGTGTAATGATCTTTACTATCATTAAAAATCTGGCTATAAAAGCTGGCTTTGAGAAAAAGATTAGCCCTCACACTTTCCGTCACTCATTTGCTACTCACCTGATTAACGGTGGTGCTGATTTAAGGGCAGTGCAGGAAATGCTTGGTCATGAATCAATTTTAACAACTGAGATTTATACACATCTTGACCGTGACTATCTGAAAACTACACTAAATCAATTTCATCCCAGATCATAATTGATATAGCATTTCTATTTAAAAAGAATGTTAGGAAATTAATAATTTCTTAACATTCTTTTTTTTGCTATAATCCTCTTGTGTCTTGTGTGTCAATAGATTAACAATAAACCATCCTTACTCTGATTTAGCTAAACCGAAATGATCTTAATTTAATATTTGGCCTCCGATAGCGTTTTGAAAATAGACTATTTTTGGTGTCGAGAAAATTTTGTATTGTTGAATCAATTAAATTATAAACACTTAGTATGAAAAACACAGATCTGTTAAAGTACGGCATTCACACCAATGTTGAAATTTTGCATAACCCATCTTACGAGGAACTTTTTCAGGCAGAAATTGACCCTGCTAATGAAGGTTTTGAAAAAGGTGTTTTAACTAATACGGGTGCTGTTTCTGTTGATACAGGTAAATTCACCGGACGTTCCCCAAAAGACAAGTTTTTTGTAAAAGATGCTGTAACCGATGAGCATTTATGGTGGGATGGCAACATCAACCGACCAACAACTCCTGAAGTATTTGATCATTGCAAAGATTTAGTGACAAAACAGCTATCGTCTGCAGATAAATTGTATGTTGTCGATACTTTCTGTGGAACCAATGAAGATACCAGAATGAAAGTTCGTTTTGTTATGGAAGTTGCATGGCAGGCACATTTTGTAACCAATATGTTTATTCGTCCTTCACACTACGAGCTGGCTAACTACGGTGAACCTGATTTCGTTTGTTTGAATGGTTCGAAAACAACCAACCCAAATTGGAAAGAGCAAGGTTTGAACTCTGAAGTTTTCACATTGTTCAACTTGACTACCAAAATGCAGGTCATTGGTGGTACCTGGTACGGTGGCGAAATGAAAAAAGGCATTTTTGCTTTGATGAATTATTATTTGCCATTAAAAGGTATAGCTTCAATGCATTGTTCTGCCAATGTTGGTAAAGATGGTGATGTTGCAATTTTCTTTGGCTTGTCAGGTACTGGAAAAACTACACTTTCAGCTGATCCCAAACGTTATCTTATTGGTGATGATGAACATGGCTGGGATGATCATGGCGTTTTTAACTACGAAGGTGGTTGTTATGCTAAAGTAATCGATCTAAGTAAAGAAAATGAGCCAGATATATGGAGAGCTATCCGTCGTGATGCTTTATTGGAAAACGTAACTGTAAAAGAAGATGGTACTCCTGATTATTCAGCTGCTGCTTCTAAAACAGAAAATACACGTGTTTCATATCCAATCTATTTTATCAACAAAATTGTTTCTCCTTCAAGGGCTGGTCATGCTAAAAAGATAATTTACTTGTCAGCTGATGCTTTTGGAGTATTGCCTCCGGTATCTATTCTGGACGAAAACTCTGCACAATATCATTTCCTTTCAGGATTTACATCCAAACTGGCAGGTACAGAACGTGGTATCACAGAACCGGTTCCTTCTTTCTCACCTGCTTTTGGTGAAGCATTCCTGACCCTTCATCCAACGATGTATGCAAAAACACTGATTGGTAAAGCTAAAGAACACGATGCTAAAGTTTATTTGGTAAATACCGGATGGAACGGAACAGGCAAACGTATTTCATTGAAGAACACACGTGCTATCATCGATGCTATCATCGATGGTTCTATCGAAACGGCTGAAACAATCAAAGTTCCTATCCTGAACCTGATTGCTCCTAAAGCTTTGAATAATGTTGACAGTGCCATTCTTGATCCTCGCGATACTTATGCCAATGTTTCAGATTGGGAAACAAAAGCAAAATCACTTGCAGCTAAATACATCAAGAATTTTGAACAATATTGTGATAACGATGCTGCCAAAGCATTGATACCTTCAGGACCACAATTAGACAAATAATAAGAATAAATGGATAAATGAAAACCCTGTTGGCGACAACAGGGTTTTTTTATTGGATAATCTCAGCAATACATGAGTTGATGTCAGGGAAAGAAAACTCAAATCCTTCATTTAATAATCGTTCAGGAACTACCTGTGGACTTTGAAGAAGCAGAGTGGAGGCTTCGCCTAATATGATCTTCAGAATAAAGGCCGGGACTGTAAACAATACAGGTCTGTTCAGGAATTTCCCAAGTGTTTGCGTAAAAGTTTTGTTGTCAATGTTTTCAGGGGCAACCAGGTTATAAGTTCCCTGCACCTTTTCATTTTCGATACTCCAAAGAATTGCCCGGATTGCATCATTGATATGAATAAAAGGGAAAGGCTGTTTTCCGTTTCCGATCTTACCACCCAATCCCAATTTAATAACAGGTATCAATTTCTGAATGGTTTTTGCTTCCTTTCCCAGGATGAGACAAATTCTGAATATCACTTTACGAACTGAAGGAGTTAATTCTGCGGATGCATTTTCCCATCCCTTTACAACTTCACCTACAAAATCTGATGCAAATGAGTTACTTTCCTCTGTGTGTAATTTCCCTTCAGAATAAATTCCCACAGCTGAAGCTGAAATAAATAAGGAAGGTCTTTTTGCTTCTGCCAAACGATTGATTGCTTTTACGATATTTTGGGTGGTATCGATCCGGCTTCGTACTATTTCATTTTTATTTGCCTTCGTCCATCTAACAAGAATCGGAGATCCTGCCAGGTTAATAACCACTGAAGTTCCCGAAAGTAGTTTTGATAATTGGTCAAAGTCATATAATTTTGATCTGGGTATTCGAATAATTTCATGATGTACCTTTTCCAACTCGTGAATCAGATTTTTAGCAATGTATCCGTTTGATCCTGAAATGGCAATTTTCATTTCTTTATAGATATTTATAAATAAGTTTTGAATTTAACGAACAAATACCACTAAATTGAAATTTAAGTGAACTTTTTAAATTATAAACCCAATACGGGCCATTTTAATGTAGTTTTGCACCGATCTAACTTGCCGACTTATTAATATGGTATAAATGCCTGATTAATTATTAATATCTGGTTTTTGTTCCTTTGTTATTCTATTTGATTCAAATATTTATTTATTTTTTCAGTTAAGTTTGTAATCAACCAACTGAACGTTTAATAATTTGATTTTTAAACATGAAAAAGAAAACACCCGTTTCTTCAGTAAAGACAAAATCACCATCTAAAAAGAAGTCAGGATCAACAAAAAGTCTCAAGAGAAGGATACTTATGTTTTTCCTGAAAGCTGGTGTCGCTTTGATATTACTGGGGTTTTTACTATTTCTGATTGTATATGTTGGTTTTACAGGTCCTGTTCCATCCACTGAAGAATTGCAGAAGATCAAGAATCCTGTTTCCACTGAAGTATACGCCAATGATGGTAGATTGTTGGGACGCTATTATATTGAAAACAGAAGTAATGTAAGTTTTGACCAGATCTCACCCAATGTCATTAATGCCTTAGTTGCAACGGAAGATTCAAGGTTCTATCACCATAGGGGTATTGATGAAATTGCCTTAATCCGGGTCTTTTTTAAGTCAGTTCTGCTCCAGGATCATAGTGCAGGAGGTGGAAGTACCTTAAGCCAGCAAATCGCCAAAAATCTCTATCCCCGGAAATCTTTCGGCCCGCTTACCATGCCTGTTAATAAGTTGAGGGAATCGATCATTGCCTACCGGCTCGAAAAGCTTTATTCAAAGGATGAGATTCTTACCCTTTATCTAAACACTGTTCCGTTTGCTGAAAATACCTTCGGGATTGGTATTGCATCTGAACGGTTTTTTAGTAAAAATCCATCAAAACTCAGCGTGCAGGAAGCAGCAACACTTATTGGAATGCTGAAGGCTAATAACAGCTATAATCCTCGAAAAAATCCTGAACGCTCACTGGAGAGACGAAATATTGTTATAGATCAAATGTTGAAATACGGTTACCTGAACGAGGGCGAAGCTAAATTATACAAGGCTTCTCCAATGACGATTACTTATAATTTGATTACCTATAACGAAGGTCCGGCACCATATCTGATGGAAAAAATCCGTCCATTCCTTCAATCCTGGTGCGACGATCATTTAAAGGATGATCAAACAGTTTATAATTTGTTTACCGATGGATTGAAAATAAAAACCACGATTGACTTTGATATGCAATTGGCCGCAGAAAATGCAGTAGCTGACCAAATGAAAATCCTCCAGACCCTTTTTGATTCACATTGGGGGAAAAACAAACCATGGGGAAGGGATCAGTCAGTTGTAACCCGTGCAATGAAGCGATCTGACAGATATCAGTCACTGAAGAAAAGCGGTGTGCCGGAAAGTGAAATTAAGGAAGTATTCAATACATCCTCTTCAATTTCGTTATTCTCATGGGAAGGGAAAAAGCAGGTTGATATGACCCCAATGGATTCCATCCAGTATTATTTACAAATTCTGAACACTGGATTTATGGCTATGGATCCATTTTCAGGAGAGCTTAAGGCCTATATCGGAGGTGATGACTTTCGTTATTTCAAATATGATCATACTACATCAAAGCGTCAGGTAGGTTCAACCTTTAAACCGATTGTTTACCTTGGAGCCCTGGAGGCAGGAATCTCGCCGGATACCTATTTTGCCAACGAAAGGAAGGTTTATGAAGCCTATGATAACTGGTCCCCTGAAAACTCACATGACGATTACACCGGTTATTATTCAATGGAAGGAGCCCTGGCTAAATCAATCAATACCATTGCTGTCGATGTATTGATGAAAACAGGGATATCCAATGTTGTTGATCTGGCCAAACGAATGGGCATTGAGTCTGATTTGCATGAATATCCTTCATTGGCATTGGGTACTGCCTCCGTTTCATTACAGGAAATGGTCTGCGTCTATTCCGAAATCCTCAATGGTGGCCATAAAATAAGTCCTTATTACTTAAAATCTATTTCATCAAATTCAGGCAATATGTTGGAAGAATTTCCTAACGTTCAATCCAACGAACAGGTAGCACAAACTGAAAACTGCCGGATCATTACCCAAATGCTGAAATCGGTAGTCAATGAAGGAACTGGTAGTTCTATCAGGACACAGTGGGGGATTGATTCTGAGTTTGCAGGTAAAACCGGTACTACCCAGGATCAGGCCGATGGATGGTTTATTGGTATGACACCCACATTGGTTGCAGGCGCCTGGGTTGGTGGTGAAGATCCTTCAATACATTTCGGGTCTCTGGGTGAAGGTGCAGGAGGCCATACTGCACTTCCAATTGTCGGACAGTTTTACAGCCAGATACTGCATCAGAGTAAATACCAGAAAATGAGAAACAGTAGTTTCGAATTACCTACTGAGGAAAATCTGGCCTTAATGAATATTCCTCCTTATCGTGAAGTTCTCGAAGTCGGTTTAAAAGGATTTATCCATAACCTCTTTGGGAAAAAGGATGATCAGCATAAATCTGATTTGAAAATGCAGGATAAATCAACACAAGAACCAGCCAAAGCAGAAGCTAAACCTGCCGAAGAAAAAGAAAAGAAGCCATTCTGGCAAAGTATGAAGGAAATTTTTAAAAAGAAGAGCAAATAAAGAACCTATTTTGAAATGAATAGAAAACTGGAAAAATTTCTTGTTGGAACCTCTGAGAAAAACCTAATCTACGTATTAAGTTTTTTTGTTGGGCTTGTCAGTGGCACCGCTGCTTTTATGCTAAAAAATTTCATTCACTATATCAGTTATTTCCTGACCCGCCATTTTAAAGCATCCGCAGAAAGCTATTTTTATCTGGCTTATCCAATGATCGGTATTTTAATCACTGTTTTGATTGTAAAATACCTGGTGAAGGATGATATCAGTCACGGGATTTCTAAAATTCTATCGGCACTCTCTAAAAAAGGGAGTCATATCAAGGAACACAACATGTTTTCGTCGATGGTCACCAGTGCTTTTACCATCGGTTTTGGAGGTTCAGTCGGAGCTGAAGCCCCAATAGTTTATACAGGTTCAGCTATCGGATCATATATTTCCAAAGTATTTAAGCTGAATCAAAATCAAGTACGTTTACTGATTGGCTGTGGTGCCACAGGGGCCATTGCCGGAATCTTTAAAGCCCCGATTGCAGGGGTCATGTTTACGCTCGAAGTCCTGATGCTTGATTTGACAATGTCTTCTCTGATTCCCCTCCTGATTTCAGGAATCACTGCAGCAACTTTGGCTTATTTCTTCATGGGCGATTCCGTATCGTTTCATTTTGCTGTCACAAACCAATTCAGTTACGTAAACATTCCATTCTACATCCTGCTTGGAATCCTTTGCGGATTCATTTCATTGTACTTTACCAGGACCGGTATGTATGTTGAAAACCGGGTTAAGAAGATTAAAAACAGCTATACCAAACTTATTATAGGTGGAATATCACTTGGGTTAATGGTCTTCATTTTCCCATCCTTGTGGGGAGAAGGATATGAGTCAATTAATAAGATCTTTGTTGGTGATGGTGCGAGTTTACTAAACAACTCCGTGTTTTTTGATTGGAAAACTGAACCAATGGTGCTTATTCTGATCCTGGTCATGATACTTTTTCTCAAAGTTGTTGCTATGGCTATTACAACTTCAAGCGGGGGTGTCGGCGGAATTTTTGCTCCTACATTATTTATGGGAGCTGTCGGAGGGTATATATTATCACTTTCATTGAATACGTTTTTCGGATTACATCTGCCTGATGCCAATTTTGCTCTGGCAGGCATGGGCGCTTTAATGGCAGGTGTCATGCATGCACCATTGCTGGGTATATTCCTGATTGCTGAAATTACCGGAGGGTATCAGCTACTGGTTCCTCTGATCATATCGGCAACAGTGGCCTATGTGACTATAACCCGTTTTGAGCCACATTCTATATATACTAAACGTCTGGCAGAATTGGGTGAGTTGGTAACCCATCACAAAGATAAGGCAGTTATGCATTTTATGGATGTTAACGAATTGATTGAGACCGATTTTGAGGTAATATCACCCGACCTCAATCTGGGTGAGTTGACTTATTACATTGCCCGTTCTAAACGTGATTTGTTCCCTGTGGTCGATGACAATGGTATGCTTGAGGGAATGATTAAAATGAATGATATCCGAAATCTCATGTTTGAACAGGATTTGTACGAAAAGATCAGCGTCCGAGACCTGATGTATATGCCTGAATTCTTTATTTCACCCAAAGATCATATGGACGTTATTGTGGAAAAATTCAGAACCAGCAAACGTTATAACCTGGCCGTACTCGATGAAGGTAAATATATCGGATTTATATCCAGGGCCAGGGTTTTCTCAGTTTACCGCGATACCATGGCCGATTTATCCTACGAATAAGTAGACAGAATAAGGGAGACAGGAGACGATCTTCCACGCCTGCGTCGGGCAGGGGTCTTCGGTCTCCTGTCTCCCGTCTTCTGTCTCCTCATTTATTTCGTCAGCCGGATATAATATAAATAAACTCCCGAAAAGACAACTGTAAATATAGCATTGGTTACAGAGAATGCATTCGAACCAAGCCAGACTACAGGTAAAAGTAATATCACAATCTGAGCAGCCAGGTAGAAATAAATACCTGCTTGGTGCATCCGGTAAAGTTTTATGGCACCTGTCAACGAAATACTGAATGCCACCATAAGTAGAATAAAATAAAGCTGACTAAGTTTTTCGGTGGATGTAATGTTTGTAACTGACCTTATCTTTTCAGTAACAATTCTGAAAAAGACAGTTGCAATCAGCATGCTGATAAAACCTATACTGCTGCCCACCATACTGAATATACAGGCAGCTTCATAGAAAATTGGTTTCTTTCTCATCTTACCGAATATTAATTGTTCAAAAATACCTCATTTTTTGAATAACTTCATTTTTAAGGCAGCCTGTTTTTATTATACCTTTAGCGCATCAATTTTAACCAATATTTTACCGTAATGGAAAGAGATACTAAAGTATTTGAAATCATTGAAAAAGAACGTCAGCGTCAGATAAACGGAATTGAATTGATTGCTTCCGAAAATTTCGTCAGCGATCAGGTTCTCGAAGCAATGGGATCAGTAATGACCAACAAGTATGCCGAAGGATATCCTGGGAACCGTTACTACGGGGGCTGCCAGTTTGTTGACATGACCGAACAACTTGCTATTGACCGCATCAAGGAATTGTTTGGTGCTGTATATGCCAATGTCCAGCCACATTCCGGCGCTCAGGCCAATGCAGCAGTTCTGGCTGTGATTCTAAAACCCGGTGATACCTTCCTTGGATTGGATCTGGCTCATGGTGGTCACCTTTCGCATGGTTCACCGGTAAATTCATCCGGTGTACTTTATCATCCTATTGCCTATCATGTAATTGAAGAAACAGGACTGGTTGATTACAACGAGATGGAAGCTCTTGCCCTTGAACACCAACCCAAGCTGATCATAGGAGGAGCATCAGCGTATTCCCGCGAATGGGATTATGCACGTATGCGCGCCATTGCCGATAAAGTAGGCGCCATGCTTATGATTGATATGGCTCATCCTGCCGGTTTGATTGCAGCCGGATTATTGGATAACCCGGTAAAATATGCTCACGTTGTTACTTCAACCACACATAAAACACTTCGCGGCCCTCGTGGCGGAATCATCCTGATGGGTGAAGATTTCGAAAATCCTTTTGGGTTCAAAACCCCAAAAGGTGTTACCAAAATGATGTCGCAGGTACTCGATTTTTCTGTTTTCCCAGGTCAGCAAGGCGGACCACTGGAACATGTAATTGCTTCGAAAGCCGTTTCATTCGCCGAAGCACTTCATCCTGCCTATAAAGTCTATCAGACCCAGGTAAAAAAGAACGCCTCAGTAATGGCCGATGCTTTTATGGCTAAAGGCTATAAGGTTATTTCAGGAGGGACCGACAACCATTCCCTGTTGATCGATTTACGAACCAAATTCCCTGATATCTCCGGAAAGCAGGCTGAAAATGCACTCGTTCGGGCCGATATAACCATCAATAAAAACATGGTTCCCTTCGACAGCCGTTCACCGTTTACAACTTCAGGATTGCGTGTTGGTACTCCGGCGATCACAACCCGTGGTTTAAAAGAAGATTCGATGCAGGTAATCGTTGATCTGATCGACGAAGTAATCTGTAACATAGACAGTGAGGACGTGATCAAATCGGTTCGCAAACGGGTGAATACGATGATGAAAGACCTTCCTTTGTTTGCATGGTAGAAAATCAAATTTTAAAAATAACGCAATAAATCCGGAAAGTGATCATTGATCATTCTTTCCGGATTTATTGTTTTTAGCTGTTTTTTGATTATAGAATTAAGAAAAGACGGAACAATAGTCAGAAGATTTGAACTATCAGCAGAGGTATGACAGAGGTATGACAGAGATTAAATGAGATCAAATTGCAATTCTTTCTGAATTCATCACTTGATCAGGAGAAAAAACGGTTTCCCAACGAATTAAAATCCGTCGTTATATTTTTAG